>Ga0207060_10031_pt1 | contig 52111 bp, 55 predicted proteins | sample Alteio_BWMinCont_30_FD_153270 | JGI IMG/M metagenome (GOLD analysis project Ga0207060, IMG submission 153270) | Enriched cells from forest soil in Barre Woods Harvard Forest LTER site, Petersham, Massachusetts, United States -... | ecosystem: Environmental > Terrestrial > Soil > Temperate forest >...
GCTAAATGAAACTGGGAAATGTTCTAACTGTAACCTTGGTGGCATTTGCTTGTATTGCAGTTTTCGGCGTTGCTTTAGGGCAGATTCAGATCAGTGGTGAAGAATATCAATCGAACATCAGTTATAGTTTCACGAGGCTCTCTTTGATGTACGATTACAGCTGCGACCAGAATGTCTATGGTCTGCATGTTTTCCTCAAAAATAATGGGGTGAAAAGTGTCCAAAATCTGGAAGTAGCGATAACTAATGCGCTTTGTGTAGGCAGCATACCTCCGTTGGCCACCTCGCTGAGTCAGGGTCAGTCAATTCAGTTCTACCTTTATACGACCGTGCCGAACGGCACAATTACAGTTACCGGCAATAATACCGACCTCTTCATCCACTTCTAGTAAAAACCAATTTTGTTCTTTGTTTCTTTTCTGAAATCGTTTTAAGGTGATTTTGGAGTTTTAACTTGTTTGTAGACCCAGGCTTTTCGGGAGTATCACTAGAATGACCGATGTCGGATTAAAGGAAGAAGGGTCGTCGGACCGGACGGGAATCAAATCCGATGGTGTTTCAGGAAAACTCGCGATGTTTTCTTCTCCCCCTGTGTTCGGCATAGTTCTTTTCCTCTTCGTTACGACGTTTCCGCCATTTGAAGTCGCAACCGAGATCAATCTGGGCATCCATATGCTCCAACATGTGATCATTGCTGTGGCCGGAGTTTTGATCGGATATTCCCTGTTCAAAAGCGGCAAAGTGAAGCAGTTCATCAACCCGCGCTTTGCAATTCTCGGAGTCTTCGTAATCGCTTCTCTATTGATTTTCTGGCATCTTCCAACTTTTTGGGATTCGGCGGTAGAGAGTGTCTACGTGCACATTATCGAACATTTCTCCTTTCTTCTGGTTGGATCGTTGATCGGGTTTTGCGTCCCGCAATTGCAGGACAATCTCAAAATGATCTTACTTGCCCTAACTATTTCCGCGCACATGTTCTTCGGCTTTGCTCTTTATATTATTGGAACGCGTGTTTACCCGCTGTATCCGGTTTCGCAGCAGCAGCTTTTGGGAGTTGCACTTTTCGCGCCCGCCCCGGTTTACTTTATCGGGTACCTTTATCTGAACCTTACAAGAGAAAACCGCCGGCTTGAAGCACTAGAACTTGGAGCTTCTGCTGTAAAGATCCCAAAAAGATCAATCCGGAAAGCGATTCTGCCGATGTTAACTATCCTCATGATAGGCGCGCTAGTTGCATATTTTGCTATCACCGGATTTGTCATCGTTAGCGCAAACACTCCGCAGGGCGCACATGCCTCGGTGATATTCATTCAGGAGAGTCCAATAACATGGCAATTCTCGCCGCAGGTCATTCACGTCGTCATCGGGGTAAACAACACGGTTGAATGGGAGAGCCACTCTTTTACTTATGACACTGTTACTAGCTCAACCGGAATCTTCTCTTCCGGCTCGCTGGGTCCGGGGGACACTTACTCGCATACCTTCACGCAAGTGGGAACATTTGATTATTTTTGTCAGTATCATCTCTGGATGCACGGCACGATTATAGTTCAAAACCCCTAGTTCAAGAATGTTGGCAGGATTTCGTTCCCTGCCCTTTCAACTAGCTCAATGTCGTAATTCGCTGGAATGAAAACAAGCTCTTCTACCCCTTTTTCTTCAAACCTCTTTATTTGCGCGGTGCAATCTGATAGATTCCCTCTGACCGAGGAATCTGGTGTGCACATTGTGTTCTTTGGTAGATCCATATAGCTCGCCGTGAATTCTCTTGAGATCCGGTCTGCTTCTTCGAATGTGCTAGAAATTGCAAGTGGAATAATGTCCACCGAGTGAAGACTACTTGGATCTCGATTTGACTCCAAAGCGCTTTTCTTCACCTTTTTCCAGGAGTCTTCGTAGTCATCAGGTGTATAGTAGTAAGAGATCCATCCATCAGCCAATTTGCCAGCTCGCTTGAGAACTTGGTCACTGTATCCTCCGATCAGCATTGGGATTGGCGTGGAACTTTTCGGGAGAATAGTGGCGTGCTCGAGCTCGATGCCTCTTCCGCTGTAATTAACGTCGGACTCGTTCAAAAGTCGCCTGACAAGTTGAAACTCGTCCTCAAAAATTCGCCCTCTTTCATTAAATTCCACGCCTGTTGCCCTAAATTCTCTTTCGTACCAGCCAGAAGCTGCCCCAAGTACCAGCCGGCCGCCCGAAAATATCTGAATTGCAGAAAGAGCTTTTGCCAAGACCAGAGGATTCCTCAGTGCCATAATGAGAACGCTAGTGCCGAGCTTGAGTTTGGAAGTCGCCGAAGAAAGGTATGAAAGAGTGGTCAAAGAATCAAGCACCGGAAAGACTTTCCTTGAACCGAGCAAAAGGTGGTCCCAGACATATACAGAGTCAAAGCCAAGCGTTTCAGCCGTCCTGGCCATCCGAACGATCGAATCCTTGGAGGGAGACTTTCCAGGAGGAGTGAAAGTCTCGAGGGCGATACCGAACTTCAAGTTTGAATTTCCGCGAATTACTAAATGATTTCCACTAATAAGTGAGGATATGCTCGTGTTGACTTTCTTCAGTTGAGCCCCCAAGAAACTACATTCGAGATTACGATTTTAACGATCGGAAGCTCGCCCGGCTCCCAGTGTTTATCGGCTTGATAGTCCGGATATTTTTTCAAAAGCTCCTTGTACATTTCCATGTACGGCGAGCCGTTCAAGTGAATTGCGGCTCTTCCAGATATCACGACCGCTTTTTCGTATGTTTTCGCGGTTCCACTAATTTGGTGAAGCCAATCGGCATCGAATGTGTCGACAACCAAGCTAACCTGATTATTCTCCTCGATATCCTTCAATTTTCTCGAGCCTTTCTCGGTCGTGAAAAAGACTAAGTCACGTGTATTACCATAGTAAATTGGCGAAATGTGAGGAACAGACATTAACGAACTGGTTGCCAGTCTAGCGATGTAGTTTTTCCCGAGAAAATCGAGCTCTTGTGAGTTTAGATTGGTACCCATCAGCTGAATTACTTTTTCGTGTAGATTGTCGCGTAGTACAGGCAGTGATCGGAGAGAACGCATCTCTCGCACTCGGGGCCTCTTGCAAAACATATCGACCGGCCGTGAAGTATCAAGACAAGAGTTAGGCGTGGCCATTCTTCTTTTGGTGTAATTTTCATTAAATCTGTTTCAATTTTTTCTGGCGTATTCTGTTCGCTTAAACCGATTCGACGGGACAGCCTGAAAACATGCGTGTCGACCGCGATCCCTTCTATTTTGTCAAAGGCGGCGCTCAAAACAATGTTCGCGGTTTTTCTTCCAACGCCAGGCAGCAGCAAAAGTTCCTCCATATTTTCAGGAACTTTGCCCCCGAATTTTTCTTCTAGTAGCCTCGAGATTTCCCTTATCCTGCGCGATTTTACATGAAAGAATCCGGTAGACTTTACGATCTTTTCGAGCGATCGGATCGGGGCTCTTGCCATCGCCTGCGATGTTGGATATTTTGCGAAAAGTACCGGGGTCACCCGGTTTACCTGTTCGTCAGTGCACTGTGCCGACAGAACGGTTGCGATTAGAAGCTGGAAAGCATTTGAGTGCAAAAGCGGAGTTTTAATGTCGGGATACAGAGGGTTGAGTTTCTTGACCACTTCATCCCCGCTCATCGTTGGAATTTGAGATGAAGCCGTCGTCATAATTTGAGTCACAGTGGTTTTTGGTTTAAAGCCTTATTTGGCGGAAACGACCTTTAATGCAGTTTAAGGCGATGCTTGCGGCGTGAAGGAAGCCGAACTATATTACGAGCAATCCGGCGGGAAGGTAACTTGCACAGCCTGCGCCAGAAACTGCCAGGTCGGTGAAGGACAGATCGGTTTGTGCGGCATAAGACAAAATCTCGGAGGAAAACTACAGCTTCTATCTTACGGCAAACTCTTCACTGGACATATTGACCCAATAGAGAAAAAGCCTGTCACTCACTACCGACCAGGTACTCGAATTTTTTCTGTTGCGACGAGCGGCTGCTCTTGGCTTTGCAAGTACTGTCAGAATTACGACATTTCCCAGCGTAGAAAAATCGAGGGAATGGACATCGAGCCTGCTGACGTTTCGAAGCTTGCACTCGCCCAAGAATGCCAGGGTATCGCTTACACTTACAACGAACCGACAATTTTCATCGAATATGCGAGGGATATTGGACTTGCCGCTCACAGGAAAGGACTCTTCAATATCTTTGTTTCAAACGGTTTTGCAACCCCGGAAAGCGTCACGATGATGGATCAATTTCTAGATTGCATTACAGTGGATTTCAAGGGGAGCGGCGAGAAAAATTTTGTTCGAAAATACATAGGAATTCCTGGCGCTGAACCGATCTTCCAGACCCTCTCTGAAATCAAATCGAGAACAAAGATCCATGTCGAGATAACGGATCTGATCGTACCCGGAGTGGGAGATAATCTGGACGAAGCTCGCAAATTATCCAGATGGGTATACGACAATCTTGGCCCCATGACTCCAGTCCATTTTCTTCGATTTCATCCCGACTACAAGATGATGGAGTTCCCGGTCACTCCGACTAAGACGCTTGAGGAACACTATCGGGTAGCCAAAGAAGCGGGATTGGAATACGTGTACCTCGGCAACGTGCCGGGTCACAAACTAGAGCATACTTACTGCCATGGATGCAAGGAGATTGCAGTTAGGCGGTACGGTTTCGATATCACTGGATGGTATCTAGACGACGAAAACAGATGCAACTTCTGCGGCGCTAAGATCCCGATCGAGGGAAGACTAGCCTCTTCTGTTTCAGAAATGCGTTTTCTCCCTGCGCACTTTTGATATCTTGGATCGGCGAAGAGTATCATGAAGATCGAGCTCGTCGAACACATAAAGCCCGAGCTTAAGGATCCTGTGATGATCTGCGGACTACCCGGATCTGCGTTTGTCGGGAAATTTGCTCTGGATCATCTGGTCACTGACCTCCAAGCGAAAGCCCTTGCTGAATTGTATTGTGAAGGCTTTCCACCCCAGGTTATGATCAAGGACGACGGAGTTGCAAATCTTTTGCGAACCGAGATTTATTACTCGAAAAGCTCGGACGGAAATCACGACGCGCTTTTTCTAACTGGCGACGCGCAACCATCCAATTCTGAATCTGAGCATGTACTTTCTGAATACATCATAGATCTAGCAAAAGAGAAATTCAGCGTGAGTCGTTTGGTAACGCTGGGAGCTTACGTCACGGGTACGCATTCAAACGAACCGAGAGTTTTCTCGACGGGTACGAACAGAGAAATCGTCCAGAAACTCGAAAACGCTGGATGCATCCTTATGAGAGAAGGGGGCATTACCGGTATGAACGGCCTTTTGCTTGGTATGGCAAAGGTAAAGGGAATCGATGGTTATTCTATTCTTGGCGAAACTGCTGGGTTTTCATTTGATCCGCGGGCTTCCGAGATCGTTCTGGAATCGCTGTCCCGGCTTACAGGAATTACGAGTGACCTGAAGAAGCTCCGCCAGAGAGGAACTGACGCCCTTGAAACGCTGAAGAAGATAGAACAGCTCAGCGGCGAGCAAAGTGGAGAGAGCGAACTGCCCGGTGGGCCTCGAAAGCGACTAGACTACATTAGCTAGTTTTTTGGAAAAGGCGGATGGATCCGCTCGCCGGTTTCTTCATCCTCGATTATGATCGCCCCAGTTGGGCACATCTCCGCGGCTTGAATTATGGCGTCGTTGTCAGCTCCATGAGGATCTACGATGTATACAAGTGGGGCAAAGATTGTCGGAGTTTCCTGTTTTTTCAGCTGGAAAACTCCAGGAGCTAGTCCGACGCAAACTCCGTTTGCAACGCAAATGTCCTCGTCGATTCTAATCGTTATCGGCCTTAGATGGCTCGGTTTTGGTTTTGCAGGCGCTAGCCGGTTACCACCGTAAATTCCCAACACTCCGACTACCATGATACCGAACCCATACTCTCTTGCTGAAATGTTGAATACAGTCTGCATTCTAACAAACTGAAAACCGTAGCAATAGTACCCGTTAACGCTTGGGGAACAGGAAACCTGGTCCAAAGATCCGGTTCCATTGTAGTGAGCTGTGTAGTAACTCTCAGGATACAATATGAAATGCCCTAACTGATCTGTGAGGGGAACAGGTCCAGAAGCAATCTGCTGATATTTCGCCTGTTGCATCGGAATCAAGCCATAAATTGTAAGCGCGATACCAGCGAGTAAAATCAGTAATCCCAGTATCACGAGTGGATCCTTCGTGATTCTGAATCCGCTGCCCTTTTTGACTACTGTATCCCTAGTACCTGATTCAGCCAATAGCCTCGAAATATATTTCTGGGAAGATTTGAGTTATAACGGTTACCCAAAGACGAGCGTGAACTCTCAAACCAAATTATTTTTTAGACAAGCCGGTTTCCCAATTCTCTAAATTCACTTCCATGAGCAAATCAAAAGACAAAAAATCGCTCGCCCTCGCCATAGATTCTTCGATTGAAATCAGAAAAGATGTTTCAAGCGGGACGTACGGGTTCAAAGAGATCTTCGTCGGTTTTGCAGAACTGGACGCGGTGAAAAATATCTTTGGAAAGGATCTGAAAAGGGAACTGGAGGGGCTCGTAATAGAAGTCTTTCCGAAGGATGGCTACATGGGAGTTTCTGACGAAGACGGCCACGTTTTTGCAAGTCAGCATTACATCAACAATGGAGAAATGTGGTCTGTATATCTCGACATTATCCACGAGCTCGTCCACGTCCGGCAGTTCCGGGAAGGCAAGAATCTTTTCGATTCCAAATTTGCATACGTTGATAGACCGACGGAGATAGAGGCTTATGTTGTCGCTGTGAAGGAAGGGCGCAGAATAGGCATGACAGAAGAAGAAATTTTTGCTTATCTGGAAGTTCCCTGGATAACGGATGAAGAACATCGCAGACTAGCCCGGTCCACCGGAGTTAACCCACCGGAGAAACGGGCAACAAAGTAGCTCGCTCAGTTATCAAATAGTTTGGGTAGTTAGTTATGCAGGATATCTGTCCCAAATGTGGATCTGACGAAATTGAGCCTGTTAAGAAGAATGAAAACTCAAGTTTTCGGTGCCTGGACTGTGGTCATGCCTGGAGCGAACCGGCTCAATAAATTTTCTTAAACTTAGATTCCGAGCGCATTTTTTATTCGTACCGACATTTCCTGCAGCTGCTCGAACGTGGCGGGTTTTCGATCCATCCACTGACCCTTTTCTTCCAATTTCACAGGAATGATGTGGATGTGGACATGAGCTACTACCTGGTTTGCAGCTTCTCCGTTATTTTGGACGAAGCGAAAGCCGTCGGAGTTTGTCGCTTTGATTACGCCCTTTGAGATCCTTGCTGCAAGTGCAAATAGTCCTCCTATTTCCGGCTCGGTCATATCCCAGACTGTTTCGCCGTGTTTTTTAGGGCAAACCAGAGTATGTCCTTCGTTGAACGGCGAGCGATCCATGAAGGCGATGTAGTCACTATCCTCATACACTAAGGCTGCCGGAAGCTTTCGCGCGATAATCTGGCAGAAAACGCAACGCTCCGGCGGCACGCTGGCTGAATTTCTGATTCTCATCTCAGTTTCGTTCATATTCTCGAAGTACCCTCTTTTGGTTGAATTTTTAGACTATGGTCAGCGTCCCGTTCAGAGTAACTGCTTGTTCACTCCCTTGGAGATAACCTATGTAGTTTACGTCAACGGTTGAAATGATAAGCCGAGCAGCGATTACATTGGAGCCTCCGGTATCATTGATGTCAACTCCGGACAATCGATCTGTCATGATTCCACCGCTTGTTGTCACCATCGATCTAACCCCGGTTTCATCCTGACCGTCGATCAAGACGCTCGAACTGACGACCTGGAGCGCCACTCCCTTTAGAAATCCACCAGATTTTTGTTCGCTCAAAAGTGATGCAAACACTACGACTATGGTGGGAGAGCCCGGACTGACGGTCTCGTTGTAATCAAGCCCGAAAATAAAGGAGTATGAGCCTTCGCCATCTGTGATGTTTACGATGCTTTCCGATTTTGTGTAACGGAAAAGCGAGTTTGATAGAGCTGCCTCTGACTGGGGAGAAAGAATTGCGGGTGAAAAAGCGGTCCAAGCCACAAGAGAAAAAAGAATTATCGCAGCGACCACCAGGGCTGCAAACTTTTTTCGATTATTGGCAATTAATGGAGGGATTTTCATCCTTACGCTATTCAAAATTCATTCGGGTAAAAGCTTGATATCTCTTGCACCCAAATATGGGCGTTAATCTTCTTGCAAGAAATCCTTGGCTCAGAAAGCAGAAGCGAGCTAGCGATCAAGAAGCTGGCAGCGCTCATTGAAACCCTCGACGATGAAAGTGGAGAGAGGGAGCTAATGCGCCTAAAACTCGCGGTATGCAGAGAATTTTCACTTGATGTTGTACCAAAGAATTCGGATGTCCTACCCTATCTGAATCGTTCAACCAAGATTCGACTTGAATCGGTTCTACGAAGGAAGAAAATCAGAACGGTTTCAGGGATAGCGATTGTAACCGCGATTACAATGCCGTTTGATTGCCCTCACGGAACCTGCACATTCTGCCCAGGCGGAGTACGTTTTGGCACCCCTCAGAGCTATACCAGAAACTCCCCAGCTGCCGCTTACGGAATAGCCCGGGAGTTCGATCCCGTAAGACAGGTTCGGGATACCATTGCATTCCTATCACAAAACGGCCACGACACAAGCAAGGTTGAGCTAATACTGCTCGGCGGAACAATCTTGGCGATGCCGCGGGACTATCAAGAGAGTTTCGTAAAGGGTTGCTACGATGCGTTGAACTCTTTTCCGGGTGAATCACTTTCAGAATCAATCAGAATTAACGAAACATCCGACCACAGGTGCGTCGGACTAACTATCGAAACAAAACCTGACTGGTGCAGAAGGGAACATATCGACCTGCTTCTCTCGTACGGAACGACCCGAGTTGAAATAGGAGTCCAGTCCTTGCAAGAGCGAGTCCTAAAATTCACGAATCGAGGTCACACTCTTTCTGATACATTGGATTCATTTCAACTTTCGAAAGATTCTGCCCTAAAAGTTGTTGCGCATATGATGCCAGGATTACCACTTTCCGATCCTGAAACTGACCTCAACGATTTGAAAACTCTGTTCGAGGACGAAAGATACCGGCCTGACATGTTGAAGATTTACCCAACTCTCTTGGTTGAAGGGACCGCACTCTACCAGCAATACAAAATGGGCAATTACCTTCCTTACGACATCACGCAGTTGAAGGACATCCTTTGCCAATTCAAATCGATTGTCCCTCCGTGGGTTCGCATCATGAGGATCCAGCGCGAAATTCCAAAGGAGGAAATTGCAATAGGCGAGAAGGCAGGGAATCTGCGACAGATAATTCTAGAGGAGATGGAAAGAAGGAATCTGAGATGTCGCTGTATTCGCTGCCGCGAAACGGGTCACAGCTCTACAGGTAACCAAGGAAGGCCTGAACTGAAGCGGATCGATTACAAAGCCGCCGGCGGGGATGAAACTTTTCTCTCTTACGAAGATAGCGACGAAGTGTTGCATGGTTTTCTCAGGTTGAGAATTCCTTCCGGAAAAGAATTCAGGCCGGAACTACGAAACCAGAGGACTTCTCTTGTCAGAGAGCTGCACGTTTATGGCCAGGTAGTACCCCTCGGGTCTAGTGTGAAAGACCAACACCAATCGCAGCATCGCGGAATAGGGTCGAAACTTCTCGAGGAAGCCGAGAGGGTTTCAAGAGAACACTCTCGCTCCAAGGTAGTTGTCATCGCGGCTGTGGGGACCAGAGAGTACTACCGAAAGCGAGGCTACCGGGACGACGGAGCGTACGTTTCTAAAATTCTATCATGAGGCGGTAATGTGGCGCTCCGTCTCGGAATCGAGCTCTCTAGTCTGCGCGATGTTTGCAATTTTTTCAACAAACTCCTCGACATCGGATTGCAAAACAGGCGATTGCCCTCCGAAAAATCGTAGCTTACACTTTGCAGATACAGTTACGACGAGAGGTGATGAACCCGAGTCTTCGCTACGGCTCTGAAATTTCGCCCTGAAAGATCTAATTTCTCCGGAAGGCATCAGCTCTCTGTACGTCTTTGAGTTTGAAGGATCAGTACCTGTGAGCGTCGCATCGCTGAAAAATGGGTTTCCAAGAGCGGAAAGGGAAACAGAGGTAACTTCGATCGCTTCAGTCATCAGACTCTTCATTGCATCTTTCGAAAGGCTGAGCTCCTGAACGGACTCCTTTCCGAATTCCTCCGCAAGAGAAGATAATAGAGCACTCCGTTGTTTCGCGGAAAGAGAGTAGAGCTCAAGGACTGTTTCCTTTGCCTTTACGTGAAACTCCCCGATCTCGGGCTCGGTTGCTTCTTCCTCTATTCTTTCAATTCTACCAGACTGGAGTTTCATTCTGGTCCGAAGAGTTCGTTTGAACCCCAAAGTCAACAACTGACTTTCTTCCTTCGACTTTGATCTGGCAATTATCCCCCATTTTTCCTCTCCACTCTGAAAGAGATTTTTCTGTATCCAGGAATTTAGCTCCGATTCTTTTGCTCCTTCGAACTTTAGAACTTCGACAGAAGCGCCGAGTTCCCTCACGCCATAAGGGAAGGGGATTCCCTGAAGCTGAATTGTTGAATTCTCTGATCTGGAAGCCAAATTTTTTCGCGAGCCCAATCGATTTTGAATGACCAAAAAAGGGAATGGGCGAGTACTTTCTAGCCTCTTGAGATCTCTTTTTCGAGCTCTTTCACGAGATCAGAATTTCCAACGTAGAACGGACTGGTCGTCGTAAAGTCCAATGGCGAAATATCCAGAATAGATGACCTGCCATCACTCGAGCTTCCACCGGCAAGTTCGTTAATATAACTTACAGGGGCAGTCTCGTAACAGATGCGAAGCTTTCCGGCGGGCCTCGCATTGTGAGCGGGGTAAGAGAAAATTCCTCCTCGCCTCATGATTTGATTATAATCACCAATGAAGGTCCCGCAGTAGCGGAGGTGCATTCTGCGGTCTTCGAGACTGCGAACAAATCTTTCAACCGGAGATATCCATTCGGATCTTGGCCCTGCGAAACCGAAAACCTCGGGATTCTTGGGCAACTTTATTGCTCGATATGCGAGCGCAAACTTGCCAGAATCTTCTCCTTCTCTGACTTCGACGTATTGGTCGACTCGATTGGATATTGTGAGAGTAAGTGAAAGCTCTGGCCCGTAAGTTACAAACGCAGCGGCGACCATTTCCCTTCCACTTTTCGGTATTCTTCCACGCCAGATTCCGAAAATGCTGCCGAGGGAATTGTTTGTTGTAATGTTGGAAGAGCCGTCAAGCGGGTCCATCGCAACTGATATTGAGTTATTCGATTGAGTGTAACCATCAAGCGGTATGTCGAGCTCTTCGGAGGCTACCCATCCGACTCGCCCGGTGTCTAAAAGCGCCTTGGAAAAAACCTGATTTGCAAAAACGTCCAGCTCTGCCTGTCTTTCTCCGAACGGGTTCTGCGTGTTAGTCATCCCGACAAGGAATGGCAGCTGCCTTGAAACTACCTGCGCAGATCTGGCGATTGCATCATAGACTTTTGAGATATCACTCTCAAGATCTGCCAGCCCTTCCTCGAGAAAAGAGGCCGAATCCCTAACTCTATTGGAACTAGGCAACATATCGAAACTGTTTAGCTCGAATCATCGTTTTCTGCTTTTTCCCGCAATCAGTTTCCAGACAAGTGGTTGCACGGTTAAATATTCAAGCCATATTTTAGAACTATTATGCCACACTCCAGATATCCGTCAATGGACACCTTCCTCCGAGACGGGAAGAGCATGCTCTTAGCGTATGACCAAGGCTTTGAACACGGTCCTTCTTCGGATTTCAACGATAAAAACGTCGACCCATCCTACATAATGGAAATTGCATCCAAGGGTGGGTTCAACGGGATCGTCTTCCAGAAAGGTCTTGCAGAGAAATATTACGACGGTTCGGTTCCGCTCATAATCAAAACGAATGGAAAAGCCGGAATCGCAAAAGGAGAGCCTAATTCAAAACAAAACTGCTCAGTAGAATATGCTCTTTCACTTGGAGCCAAAGCGGTTGGGTATACCATATTTCTCGGAAGCCAGTTTGAAGGAGAAATGTTTCATGAATTTGGGGCGCTTCAAGAAAAGGCTCACGAGCACGGCATACCTGCAATAGTTTGGGTCTATCCGCGTGGTCAGGCGGTTCCGAACGATACCTCAAAGGAAATCGTCGCGTATGCTGCCAGAGTTGGATTGGAGCTGGGGGCGGACGCGGTAAAGATCAAGTATACCGGAGATCCGCAGACGTTTTCGTGGGCTGTGAAAGCTGCCGGCAAAGCTCACGTTTACATGTCGGGTGGTCCGAAGGCTTCGACAGATCAAGATTTCCTAAATCAGGTTCGAGGCATTATGCAGGCTGGTGCTACGGGTCTCGCTGTCGGCCGCAACGTCTGGCAAAATGAGGATCCCATAAGAATGGCCAACTATCTTCGTCAGATAATCTTCGAAAAGAAGACCGTGGAATCTGTCGTTCGGGTCTAGAATTTCTTGGAAAAATTTCAAATCTAATTGGAATGCAGGTCTGCCGATGAGCGGAATATCAGGAAACGACAACGTCAACGTATTCATCGCTGCTGCCCTAATTGCGGGCTTAATCGCAGTCCTGGCATTCTCGTTTTATTACGAAATCGAGCTTTCGGCGGGTCAGCCGGCAAATGACCAAGTAGTTCCCGTTGTCACCGTGACGGCGACTAAGATTGTCATCGTTACGGCCGTAGACAATTCAACTAGCTGTTCCACAAACTCGACTAATTCTACTACCGCTTGCTAGGTCGTAGAAGGGTAAAACCGAACTATTTTGTGATTAATGTAATGACATCTTCGTCCATTAATCTGTGAGTAATGCCGACTTTCTGGCCGCCGAACTTTACGCTCTTTCCCCATATCTGGGCGTATCTTAGGTCCTCCTTCATCCGCCGGTGGAGTTTGTTGCAAATGTCGAGGACGTTTGAGCCATTCTTCACTATCAGCGGTTCTTTCATATCGGCATCCTGTCCGCGTGGCTTCATGTAAACACGGATGAAATTCAGCTGTTTGTAGATCTCCTCCTCTAGCGCCCCGACGTTGACGTTAGACTCGGCAGAGACCGGGATGAATTTGTACGGAACCTTTGCTGTTATCTCGTTTATGAAACCGGCGTTTACGAGATCGACCTTGTTCATAATCGTTAGCGAGGGGATGTAGACCCGGTTTCCCAGAAGAACGTCCACGAGTTGTTCGTCTGAAATATCTTCTCGAATGAGCACGCGGGCGCTGTTATAATCATAAACTCGCATTATCTCTTTCACGAGGTCTTCCGAGATCTTTGTCAGCTTTGTCTGAATGCTGACGGTAATTCCGCCTGACGAAGTTTTCTCGATTGCAACGTTCGGTGGACTTTCGTCCGCCCTAATTCCAATGCTGCGCAGTTCCCTGCGAAGTACCGTTGCGGCATCGGGCTGGAAAACGTCCACGATGAACAAAATGAGATCCGCATTGCGGGCAACCGAGAGCACTCTTTTTCCCAGACCCTTTCCCGAAGAAGCCCCTTCGATGATACCGGGCAAGTCGAGAACCTGGATTCGCGCGCCGCGGTAATCCATTAACCCTGGGACTACGGTAAGAGTGGTAAAGTGGTAAGCTGCAACTTTGGACTTTGCGTTGGTCAACCTGTTCAGAAGAGTTGATTTTCCAACGCTCGGGAGGCCGATCAGAACTACTGTGGCATCGCCGGTTTTCTTGACATCATAGCCAATGGCGCTTCCTCCCCCTCGGGATGCCTGCTCTTCCCGGTCGCGCTTTAGCTTCGCCAGTTTTGCCTTGAGCAGACCTACGTGGTGTTCGGTCTTTTTGTTGACCTGGGTCCTGTGAATATCGTCTTCGATCTTCTTGATTTTCTCAGGGATTCCCACGAACTAACGACCTCGATGACAAAAAGTAAGAGAGTAGTCTTGATCACTAATACACGGCGTTACTTGCTTATATCCAAAACGCACCGGCTGTCGAGTCTGATTCTCTATTGCAAATTCGATCTGTTTAGAAGTCTAAGAAGGAGCTCATTTTTTGCAAAGAACTTTGATCTGCACGAAGTGCCGAGCGGGACAGATGGTTGAATACGAGAGGACGATGACCAACGCTGGAAAAAAGACGACGATACTCGGCCGGAAGTGCGACACGTGCGGATACATTCAGCTCGACAGCGACGATGATATTTGGTCAATAGTCGGGCTGTAATTTTTATCAGAGATCCCAGTTGAGCCACTCCCTCACCGAATTCATGACGGAAAAATATGCAAGGGCCGTGAGCACTGATCTCGGGGACTGGCTGGAGAGAAATCCTCCTCCATGTCTTTGTGAGCCAAAATATGATGGTTTCAGAGTCTTCATCTTCAAGAGTGGAGAAAAGGTACTTCTTGCTACGAGGCATGGAGCCATATATTCAGAATCATCCCATCCCTTACTTTTCAAGAAAATTCTGCCTCTGAAAAAAAGCCCTGAACTTCCGGGCAGACTGGTCCTTGACGGCGAGTACCGCAGTCCGGACTCGTTGTGGATCTTCGATGTACTTCAGGTGGGAGGTGAGGATGTCACAGCCCAAAGCCTTCTTCAAAGGAAGAAAATCCTCTCTGACATTCTCTCCGGGGATCGAGAATTTCTTTTGGTTCGGTACAACCTTGCTAACTCTTTCCAGGAGGTCATCGAGTACAAAGAAAAAGTTCTGAATTCTGGAGGAGAAAGCAAAGAAGGCGTTGTAATCAAGAACCCTTCTTCGACCTATGGTCAGAAAAACTCCTGGCTCAAACTCAAGAATTTTGACACCGCAGACTGCTTCATCACCGGAATCGACAGGACAATCGAGATGGACAGGACAGGCATACCACACTCCTGGTTTCTCGGTTTGTACGACAACTCCGGTCAGATTGTCGAGATGGGCAAGGTTGGCACCTACTTGAAGGAGGTCGATCCATCGAAAATCGTCATCGGAACCATCGTCGAAATACAGTACCAGCAGGTCACTGAGGACCGAAAGTTTCGCGGTCCTTTCATCCTTAGAATAAGAGAGGACAAGAAAAAGGAAGAGTGTACTTTTTCCCAGATTCCTTCTCTTGCCAAGATTTCAACTTAAGGCTGCGAAAATCCTGAAATAAGATACGCAAATGAAGAATTAAGCAGCTCTTGAAAGCAGCCCGGATTCACAAAAATGCCTCATCGCTCGTAGTAGATGAAGTCCCGGTTCCGGTTGTTACGGAAAATGAAGTACTGGTTAAGGTCCGTGCCGCCGGGGTCTGCCATACGGAGCTGCACTTTTTGGACGGGACAATACCGATCCCTGGAGAAGCAATGACTCTTGGACACGAAATAGCAGGGGTTGTTTCAAAAGTTGGAAAAGGCGTCAAAGGCCTGGAGGAGGGAAACCGGGTGATCGTAAGTAACGGCGTCGCCTGCAATAACTGTTCTCAGTGCCTCGAGGGAAGAGAAAACCTTTGCGAGAACCTCCAGCAGCTTGGGTTTTCACTCGACGGTGGATATGCGGAGTTCGTGAGAGTCAGATCTGATCTCTGCATTAGAATTCCTGATGAAATCTCTTTCGAACAGGGTGCTGCCCTAACTTGCGGTTCCGCAGCATGTTATCACGCGCTATTTGACATTGGAGGATTGAGCGCTAGAGATACTCTTTTGATTAACGGGATGGGCGGTGTCGGTTTCAGCGCTCTTCAAATTGCGAAGAACGCGGGCGCAAGATGCATTTGCGTGGACATCGTGGATGAAAAACTCGATATAGCGAAAAAACAGTTTCACGCCGACGAAACGATAAACGGTAGGAAGGAGAACGTAGCTGAAAGAGTTCGTGAAATTACGTCGGGCCGCGGGGTCGATTTTCTCCTGGAACTCGTCGGCATTCCAGCGACGATGAAATACTCAATTGATGTTCTTGCAAAGAAAGGGCGAATCGTTTTCGTCGGTTATTCAAACGCGGACTTTGTGGTGAGTCCTATTTCGATGATCTTGAAAGAAGCTTCGGTTCTCTCATCCGTCGCTTACAGAAAGTCAAATTTGATCGAGGTTAGAGATCTCGCCGCAACCGGCAAGCTAAAGCCCCTCGTTGTGGGTCGATACCGTCTGGACGAAGTGAACGAGGCTCTGAATCAATTGAAAACCGGGTCAGCTATTGGTCGGTCAGTTGTGATATTCGACTAGTTTTGTCTAATTCCGTGACTTCTTTCGACTTCGGTCAGGGTTGAATCAAGTGCTTCCATAGCTCTGTCAACCTCTTTCTCGGTTATGCAAAGAGGAGGCTGGAATCTTATTCTGTTGTAGAAAAGGCCACCCCGGCCAATTATGACGCCTCTCTTCAGCATACCCCGGAGAATCCCATCGAGCATTTCATCGCCGGCTGGTTCTCGTGTGGTTTTGCTCTTCACAATCTCTCCGCCTATCATCAACCCCTTGCCGTCGACACAATCCAGGAATGGATGCTTCTCCTCCAGGAGCTTCATTTCCTTTAGGGCATGCGCGCCCACTTTGGCAGAATTTTCGATCAGGTTCTCTTCTTCGATTACTTCGAGATTAGCTAGGGCCGCGGCGCAGCTCACCGGATTTCCACCATAGGTTGAAAATGTCGGGCCGTGGTAGGAGTCTGCGATTTCCGATGACGAGGCAACCGCGCCAATGGGAAAACCGCTGGCAAGCCCCTTCGCCATCGTGATAATGTCTGGATTAACGCCGTAATTCTCAAACCCGAAGGTTGTACCCATTCGACCGAATCCAGTCTGGACTTCGTCAGAGATGAACAAGATATCGTTTGCGTCCAAGATTTTTTTCACTTCTTTGAAGTATTCTGGCGGAGCAGGAATAACCCCACCCACTCCGTATGCAGGTTCCGCTATGAAAGCGGCGACTCTTCCACTTGACTCTGTATTCAGCATGTGCTTGACGTATTGCGCGCACGCGTAGCCGCACTTTGGGGGCCCTTCTTTGTATCCGAGCGGACACCTGTAGCAATAGTAGGAAGGAGCGTGCATGAAACCTGGAACGAACGGCCCCATGTCGGCGATCCACGACCCGATTCCTGTAGCGCTGATCGTCGACCCCGTCCTGCCATGATACCCGTTCTGAAGCGAAATAATCTCGAACTTGTGAGAGTACTTCTTTGCAAGAGTTATTGCATGATCGTTTGCCTCTGAACCGCTGTTACAAAAGTAAACTTTCTTCGGGGTTCCTTTTTCAAAAGGGATAGAGTCAGAAATCTTCTTTGCAAGATACGCCTCCGGGGCAGTCTGGAATAGAGAGCTCAGATGGGTTAGTCTTTCGGCCTGGTCCTTCACCGCTTTGACTATCTTCGGATGGCAGTGCCCCGCATTTACAACTGCGACTCCCGCAAAGCAATCGAGGTATTCTTTTCCCTCAGAATCCTTGAGAGTAGTCCCGTGTCCCTCTACAAATACAACATCGTGCCAAGAGTGAACGCAAGGCATGATGTATTTCTCGTGAAGCTCGTTTACTTCCTCTTTCAGGCTTTTTGCATTCTCGTCATCTTGCAATTGTAAAGACCGCCCAAGAGTCTTGCTCGAATCTCAGTCTTAAAACGATTTTATTGAGCTAATCGAGGAACTGTTCGAAGAATTACTTCAGCACTCTTTCAATCAGCTTTTTCGAAGCCTTGTTTGCATTGACCATCAATGCCTTTTCGTTGGCTGTTTGGAGATTTCTGTTTTTCATAACTAGCTTGCCGTCGATCATTACATTGTCAACGTCATCACCGTGGGCGGAATAAACAACATGTGCGAAAACATTCGTATTTTTTCCCAAGATGACAGGTGTCAGTCTCGGAGTTTCCAAGTTTATGGTGATCAGATCAGCCTTCTTTCCGGGCTCAAGAGAGCCGATCTCTTTTTCCAAACCTAGAGCTTTGGCACCATTTATTGTCGCCATCCTGATCACTTGTTCTGATGGCAGAATGGAGGCATCGAGAAGCCTAGCTTTTTGACCCAGCGAAGCGAACTTCATCACTTCAAACATATCTACTGTGTTGTTGCACGGCGCATCATCGGGTCCTAGTCCAACATTTATTCCTGCATCCAAAAGTTCAGCTACCCTTGCAATCCCGTTTCCAAGTTTCATATTCGATACAGGGTTGTGAGAGACGTTGGTCCCTTTCTTAGCGAGGATTGAAATTTCATTGTCACTCAGCCACACGCAGTGAGCAGCAACTACATCCCGCCCTAAAACACCGAGCTTGTCAGCGTATTCAACCGGTGCAAGTCCACCATTTTTCTCTTTACACATCTCCACCTCTGCCCTGGATTCGTTGAGGTGTATGTGGATTCCCGTATTGTATTTGGTTGCAAGTTCTCTTGATTTCTCCAAGAACTGACCCGAGCAAACGGGGATCCATTCGACGCCAAACCATATCTTGATTCTACCACCCGCAGAGTTGTTTTTCTTCCTGAACGCCTCCTCGTTATCCATCAGAGTTTCCTGGCCGGGAATGAGGTCAGCTGCTTCGCTAGAGACCACCGCGCGTATGCCGATCTTCTCCGCGCTTTCTGCGCAAGCGATAATGTGCCGGTACATGTCGTTGACTGTAGTCGTGCCTGACTTGATCGCCTCGGCGTAGGCAAGTGAAGACGCCACCCTTGCATCGATTGGCTGCATTGAAGCCAGCATCGGATAGTAAATTCGATCGAGCCACTCTTCCAGACCCATGTGCTCTCCGACTCCCCTGCTGAGATTGTCCGAGTGAAAGTGAAGGCTAACGAGCCCCGGCATTGTGACGTGATTTTTTGCGTCGATTACGTAGTCGTATCTCGAAGCTCTGATCTTACCTTGATTTGAGCTTCCGACTTGATCGATCCTGTCACCGTCGATTGAAACAAATCCGTTTTCAAAGTGGCGAAATTTCTCATCGCAAGTTATCAAAAATCCATTCTTGAGAAGCGTTTTTTCGTTACTTTTTTTCAACTGGATTCCTTTTCTCGACGTTCAAATGAAAGAATCTAGGGATTCTGTTAAAGTTTAATTTGTAACCGTGCGTTTTGCGATCTGTCATGGAAGTGATCGGAGAGGATGAATTCGAAGACGCAGTGGATGGCGCATGGGCTTGCATTAGATCTGAGGCAATGCAAAAACTGGTGGTTGATCTCGTCAACATACCCAGCAGAACCGGCAGAGAAGGAAAAGCAGCAGAATATCTGGTCTCGTACATGACTTCCCGAGGTCTAGATTCGGAGCTGATGAAGATAAGCGAAGATCGCGCCAATGCCATAGGAACTCTTCACGGCGAGGGTTTCGGCCCGAGGGTCCTGTTCAATGGCCACTTGGACACGTCATTCACCGGCGAAGATGAGGAGGATCTGCCTGCGACCGGCCCACTCACCGACGGTTTCCGTCCGAAGGCGGTGGTCAAGGGCGAATGGGTTCACGGATTGGGAGCAATCAACATGAAGGGAGGCGTTGCCGCATACACAGAAGCGGCATGTGCTCTAAAAGAATCAGAAGTCATCTTGAAAGGAGAAGTCGTTGCCGCGGCTGTCGCGGGGGAAATAGAGAAGACCCAGGTAAAGTCCCTCACCAAGAATTATTCGGGCGAGCTTTACGAAGGCGCCGGCTTTGGAATGGAGTACTATCTTAAACACTCCAAATGGCCCGACTATTCGATCACTTGCGAGCCTACTGGTATGGCAGTAACAAGAGCAAAATGTGGTTACGTTTTGATCAAACTGACCACGCATGGTGATCTCACCTACCGGCCCTACTCTGATGAAGATCGGATTCGAAACGCAATCGTTTCGATGTCAAAAGTCGTGGGGGCAATCGAGCGAGAATTTTCGCCGGAGTATACTAGAAGACACACTATCGACCTTGGGCCGGATTTTGGAATTCTAAAGCCGCGGGTGAACATTGGCTCGATAGAATCGGGCTGGCCTTACAAACCGGGGTTTGTCCCGGCAATTTGCTGTTCCTACCTTGATGTCAGACTCGTACCTGGACAAACTCCACAGGAGGCATATCTGGAGCTTGAAACCTTTCTGGACGATGTGGAAGAGATCGAGGAATTGAAGGTCGAACAAGAAATATACGGTGTCAAAGCACCTTCTCTAGAAACTCCCTCAAATTCGAAGGTAGTCATCGCCTGCACTAACGCTTTCGAATATGTTTCAAATGCAAAACACAAGCCCGCCTCTCCAGGAAGGAATAGCTTCGGCGACGATTCTCTTGTGACTAGGAAATACGGGATACCATCCGTAACTTGGGGACCTGGAGGTCAGCTCCCGGAGTATGCCGGAGCGGCTGCGGCGGCGGGTGGCGAGGGAGAGTTCATTCGCATCTCTGATCTCTTAGTGGCATGCAAGATGTACATAGTCGCAGCTCTGAACATTTGCAACCGCGAAAGCATTCCGGCTACCCAAAAGTGACCGTGTTGATGAAGGGAGATGTGTCCCATGCACTCATAGTGGGATCGACGTAGAAGCTCTTGATGACATTCTTCTTCCAGACCAGCGAGCCGTCGGCGTACCAGAGCTTCATAACGCCCAACCAAGCGTACGGGGCATCATTGTAGATCTGTTTTTCTGCTGCGGCCAGCTGAGTGTGAATCTTTGTTAGATTGTCACTGCTGAGCATCGCGGTGATAGCGCTCTGAACAACTGGGTTCGAGTAAATAGCAGTATTACCTGCGTAGGACTGGTTACTCACAAAAGTGATCCAATTGTCCACTGCCGTCATCCTGTCAGCTGCCCAAGTGCCAAAGTACTCGACCAGATTTCCGATTTGAGCGGCGTTCTGCACTTCGTATGAATAAGACCCGTATGGGGTATAGAATACACTGGGATCCTGGACGTTAATTGCAACATTGATGCCTATTTGCGCAAGATCGCTTTGAACTGTCTGGGCAACATTGGACCCAAGCGGGTATTCACTAACGATGTTCATCGAAAGCGTTGGAAGGCCGGAAACGTTGATGCCATTCAGGTACTGCTTTGCCAGCGTCAGATTATACTGGTAGGAATAATTTCCGGGATTATAGTAACCTGACCATGCAGGAAACTCTGGTCCAAAGTAGGGGCTTGACTTACCCAAAAAGGCTGCTTGTGATATTTGGGCGTAGTTTAGGGCGTGAACGATAGCTTGCCGAACAGCCGTGATATTTGTCGGGTAGATCTGCGTATTCAATCCCAGGGATGAGTCTAGCGAACTCCAGGACGGCAAACTCAGATAATTGTACTGAGCCGAGTTTGCCTGAACGAGATTCCAATTGGTTTGAAGAATTGCGGCAATCTGCACAGCACCTGAGTTCAGATCTGAGTATCTTGTGATGTCGTCCGGCTTGTAGTATATGATCGCCTCTTTTACATGACCCGGGTCAAGCAAGGGCTGAGTGGCAATCTGCTGTGCTGAGAGTCCATTGCCCCAATAGTTGGGATTTTGTTTGAAAATTACGTATGCACTCTGCGAAGCGGAGGTGACCATGTAAGGACCGGTTCCAGGGATTGGGTTGAGATTAAAGTAAGAGTTGTAAGCGGTGGCTGTGCCAAAACCTCCGTGATCGAGAGCCCACTGGGCATCGAATACCTGCCCGAAGCCGGTCTCCAAAAGACCGAGGAATTGATTATACGGGACGGAAAGCTGGAATACTATTGAATCCGAAGTGGTAACGTAGATTGGCCAGGATTTGTTAGTCATTAGGGCAAGACTCTGCGAAGACGGGTTAGTCAAGCCCGACTGGTTAATCATCGCAATTGTTGAAGCTCCGAATTTGACGTTTGACATGTTGAAGATTGGATAACCGCCAAACCAGGCAGATGCGTTCCCGGAAAGGTAGTACCAGACATACATTGACATCCAAAGCTGATACGAATTGAATGGATTGCCGTCCGAAAATGTCACGTTCTTCTGCAGGTTGAAAGAGTAATCGTATCCGTTTGCAGAAATGTTCCAGCTCTGCGCGAGTCCCGGAACATAAATGATGCTCCCGTTGGAAAATTCTGTCTGTTCATTTACAAACAAAAGTGGTTGATATACGTCGTATAGCAACCAGTCGGGATAGAAAGTGCTACTTTCCACATAGAAAATATTGAGGCCGCTTGCTGGCCACGTGGAATCATCTATCGACAAAATTCCGGAAGAAGTGCCTGAGGAATTAGACGAAGAGGCGGTAGTTGAAGTCGAAGATGAACTCGATGTTGGAGAACTTGAAGATGAATAATTTGATGTCGAAGAAGATGACAACACTGACGATGAAGCGCTCGAGGATGTACTTGCTGCTGTATTCGTAGTGGATTGCATCAAGTCAGTAGTTGTCGCCGAGGATGTCGATGACGTGTTGCTTACGGTGGAGAGGTAAATACCGGCGCCAAGGACAATTATTACGATTATAACGAGCGCGATGATTATGGTTCTTCCGATTCCTCGGCTGCTCCACCCCTTCGGAGATTTCATTAATTCAGATTCTAAAACCCCCGCGTTTGAGTTCATTTATGGTTTCTTCCAAGATTTGTTCGGGAGTTGTCTGGAAATTAGCTAACCGCGGGTACCTGCTCGATCCTCATAATCTTGGAAATTACGGATAGATTTTCATGCCGCTTTAATTCGCAGTACTCAAAAAGGGATAAGGGCATGGTAGAAACTCTACTCATAAAAAAAGCAATTGTCGTCACGGTTGATGATTCAGGCAATGTCTTCGAAGATGGCGGAATCCTGATCGAAGATAACAAGATAGTAGCAGTTGGCAAAACGGACGACGTTGTTTCGCAATCGAGAAAAACTCCCGATAAAACGATCGACGCAAAGGGAATGGTTGCCTTACCGGGTCTGGTCGATTTACATTATCACACCGCAATTGCAAGAGGCGTCAACGATGGAATGCCTCTCGACAAGTTTCTAGAGAACTTCTGGTACCCAAAACTGAGACTGATTGAACCCGAAGAAGTATGCTGGGCAGCTATGAACTGCTACGCCGAAGCGATCAAATCCGGTACGACCTGCGCGAACGATATGTACAGGCATATGATTTGCGCCGGAGACGCAGCGGAGAAGATCGGCATCCGGGCTGTGCTTTCTTGCGACGCAGCCGACAAATCAGAGGGACTGGACACGCTTTCGGACAATGACGAACTAATCAGAAAGAAACATGGGGCGGCAAATGGCATGATAACAACGAGAGTCGGAGTGGAATGGGTTCCGATAGCATCAATGGAGTTCCTGTCCGGGGTCCGAGAACTGGCGGACAAGCATCAAGTAGGCATTCACATTCACCTGAACGAGTCTCTCGCTGAACTTGAAATGAGCAAGAAGAGGCATGGAAAAAGACCCCTTGAGCTAGCATACGACCTTGGAATTCTTGGCCCGGATTGCGTGGCGGCTCACTGCGTCTGGCTTTCCGGAAGAGAAATCATGCAGCTGAAGCAGAGCGGAACGAGTGTGTCTTACGACCCCGGATCGAATGCAAAACTGGGTAACGGGATTTGCCCGGCACCAGAGCTTCTGGACGCAGGGGTAAACGTGGGTTTAGGGCATGACGACGATGAAGCTAACAATACGTGTGATCTTTTTGAAACCATGAAGTTCGGATCTGTAATCCAGCGGGCGAGCCGGGCAGATGCATCTCTAATGCCGGCCCGAAAGATGATCGAGATGGCAACTCGCAATGGTGCAAAAGCTCTCGGAATCCCCGCAGGCACTCTTGAAGCTGGAAAACTCGCGGACATCATCCTGATCAATATGAAGACGCCGAGACTTACTCCTGTTGTACTAGGCAGATACTCGAACGTCCTGTCTCACGTCGTATTCGCAGCTCACGGTGATGACGTAAACACTAGCATCATCAACGGTAAGGTCGTAATGGAGAACCGAAAGTTGCTCACGGTGGACGAGGACGAAGTAATCAGGAAGGCAACTGAAAGCTGCAACTCCCTTTTGAGTAGAATCCCGTCCTGAGAGTTCTTTCGTGCTTGACGAGGACTACGAGCTGATTTGAGCAAAAGCGAATTTACCGGTATAATTGACGCTCACGCGCACTCGGACAGAAAGTTTTCCTGGCAGCATAGTCCGGAACAACTGCTCAACATGATGAAAGAGTGTGGAATTGTCCGAAGCGTTCTGACCTCGTACTGGGATCTGCCTTCAAAGGCTGACCCCAAAGCTCTCCAGAGGTTTGAAACTGCTCTAAAGAATCACGATGAATTCATCGGTTTTCTGCGGTTGAATCCAAATGATCCGGTGGCGGAAACTCTACTCGCTCGAATGGCTGGAGAAAAGATTGTTTCAGGACTAAAGCTGAATCCGATGACTTCAGGTGTTCTGCCTACCAGCGGCAATTCTTTGAAACTTGTTGCCGCATCTTCGGAGTTGGGCCTCCCGGTCCTCTTTCACAGTGGAGACGATCCATTTTCGAACCCACTTCAAATCGAGAAAGTGGCGATAGACTGCCCTGAAGCTTCGATTATTATGGGACACATGGGGGGATTTTTTTACGTCGAAGAGGCAATTCGGGTTGCAAAGAGGAATTCCAATGTATACCTTGAAACCTCAGTCATGCCGTATCCTGAAATGATCAGATTAGCTGCAAAATCTATTGGCGTCGAAAAAATTTTCTTTGGATCGGATGCGCCCGGCGTAAACTCGATTGTTGAGATTCAAAAGATCATTGCCTCGGGGCTTTCCAAGAAAGAGCAAGAAAATATACTCTGCAAGAATTTTCTCGGGTTGATTTCTCGCAGTTGAACAGCCTCCCCGAGAATGTAATTGACGCCAATGTCAAAATCGGAGTTTCGGCGTACGGTCCGAGTCATTCGGTAGAGCAGTGCCTAGAGTCTATGAACAAGTTCGGAATTGCCAGATCTATAATCTCCTGCTTTACTCCACCCGATCTTTCTTTCGAGAAGGCGAACACCATAATAGAGAAAATCACCCGTGAAAACCGAACGAGATTTTTTGGAGTGGTTAGAGTAGATCCTAGGTTCGACGGGGCGAAAAGAATCTTGCGAAAGTTTCTCAGAAAAAAATCCTTTGTCGCGGTGAGTTTGAACCCATTTGAGCAGGCTTTCAAGGTCGGCGATCCTCTGGCAAAAGAGATCTATGAGTTAGCAGAGGAATTCGACTGTCCTGTTTTGTTAGAAAGTGGGTTTCCAATCGTTTCCATGCCGTTACAAGTCTCCGAGGTCGCCAAGGAGTTCAGAAAAGTAGATTTTATTATGACCCATTCCGGTCAGCTTATGGCGAGTGGGCAATCGGAGTATGATTCTCTCCGGGCGATGCTGGAAAATGGAAATCTGTACTGTGATACTTCACAAATCATCTTGTCTGGGCTCGGGGGGTTTATCGAGCAGGTGGTTCGGGCAAACGAAAAGAATTCTCGGGACCGCGTAATCTTTGGATCAAATTCGCCAATGGGAGATGTTTCGGTCGAGCTATTGCGAGTAAAGAGCGCGAACATTGGCGAGATCGAACGCAATCGGATCTTTTCGGAAAACGCGTTGAAATTGTTCAGCCTCTGATCGAATCAAAAAAAGATATAATCAGTTCAAGGAACGTTTTGAATTTACACTCCAAAAGCAGGAAATAATCTCTTGTCAAGACAGATTCAGTCCAAAATCAGCGATAGTAAAAAAGTCCTCAGCCACAAACTTACAGAAAAGATTGACAGGAATGAAGTTTCGAAACTCCTGAGCGATCTCGTCAAAGTTCCTAGCGTAACCGGATCTGAGGGCGACGCGGCGAGATTTCTAAAAGAATGGTGCGACAAGAACGGCCTGCCGTGCGAGCTTCAGCAGGTCAGCGGGGATAGATACAACGTCATCGTAAAGATCCAAGGTTCGACAGGTAAGTCCACGATTCACTTTGACGGACACATTGACACTTATCCCATGACGGACGAGTGGAACAAAAGCCTCGTGGGAAAAATTACTCGAGAGAGAATTTACGGAATCGGCTCGGTTGATGACAAGGGAGGAACGGTTGCAATGCTCGTTGCTGCAAAATCAATAATGAATTTGGGGATTGAAACCGAAGGTAACATCATTCTAACAGCAGTACCGGGACATCTTGAAGGAGGCTCGGGTGTTCGAAAGCTAGTGGAAAAGGGGTTCAAGGCTGACGTCGGGATTGTTTGCGAACCGACAACGATGAAGATCATAACTTGCCACATGGCTTCTCTTTACTTTGAAATAGTAACGAAGGGAGTGCCTGCTCTCGATACATACAAAGAAAACGGAGTTAACGCGATCCTCCACATGACTCGAATAATTAGTGAACTTCAGAGGTTAGAGAAAAGCTACCAGAAAAAGTACAGGCACCCAATTCTTGGAGTTCCTCTGGTCAATATTGGAAAAATAAACGGTGGGTTCAGACACAACATCGTTCCCGACGAATGTCGCCTCGCATTCTCGATTAGATACCTGCCCGGTCAAACAATCGAAGGAATCAAGAAAGAGATCCAGGAAATTTTTGCAAAATTGAAGAAAGACGATATTCCAGATCTTGAAGCTTCGATTTCGTATCTAAAGGGGTGGTATGACTGGCCCCGTCTTCCGCTAGAAATTCCCAGAGATAGTCAGCTCGTCAAATCAGTGGTTCATGCTTACGAAACTACAACCGGAGATAAACCAGTAATTACCGGCGAAAAGTACTGGACCGATGCTTCAATTTTCACTGCTGCTAATGTTCCTTCGATTGTATTCGGTCCTGGGAACGACGAGTGCTACTGGATCGACGAATACATGGAAACTAGCCAGCTCTTGAATGCAACAAAAATCTATGCGATGCTGATGTCTGAGATGACGTCCATGTCTCCAACAGAGCTGAGGAAAGGGATCTAGGTCACGGTCGTCTTTCGCGACTCAAATTCTGTATCGCAGAGTTCGATCAATATGTTGGCTGTGAGCTTTGGATGACAGAAATTTACAGGGTGACCCATTGCTCCGATCCTGGGCGCCGAATAGATCATATCGATTCCAACAGACTTCAGCTCTCCCGCTACTTTCTCAAGATCCGAGTCGACAGAAAACGCAAGATGATGCATAGCATTCCTCTTCTGTTTTTCGAGAAACTTTGCAACAGTTCCTTCGTTATCTAGTGGTTCCATAAGCTCCAAAATGCTATTGCCGGTTTCAACTAGGACAAAAGCGAGGCCTAACGACTTTGATTCGATCCTGTTCGAAGCTGAAAGGCCAAACTTTGAAATGAAGGTCTGGCTTGCCTCTTCGAGGTCAAGTACCGCAATTCCAACGTGGTTTAGCCCTGTAACTTTGAACAACAAATCACCAGGATCATTTAGAAACTATTTTCTTACCTATGAGCTCATCAATTTCATTCTCGCCTATCCCGAATTGTTTCAATATTTTCTCCGAATGTTCGCCGAGGCGCGGGGGAGCATCCCTCGGAATTACCGGAGACTCATTGATGGTCAGCGGCTGACGAATCGACTGATAGACTTTGGATTGATCTGAATTGTGAACGGGCGTATCGCAGATGAGTTCGAGAGCTTTAGTCTGCTCGCTTTCCAGAACCTCTGGCAACGATCCGACCGGACCGCAAGGAACTCCGCGAGATTCAAACAACTCCAGCCAGTAATGGGCCGTCGCCTCGCCCAGCCTCCCGTTGATTATCTGAGCGAGCTGCTTCTGATTTCTTACGCGGTCAGAATTCATGGCAAAAAGAGGCTCTGAAAGAAGTTCCGGAAGATCAATTGCGTCAACGAAGCGGTGCCACATTTCTTCGCTTCCGGCGCCTGCGATGGCGACGTAACCATCTTTCGCTCGGAATGCCTGGTAAGGCGCAAATGTTGGACTCGCAGAACCCATCCGGCGCGGTACGTTTCCCGAGGCGAGGTAATCGCACGCAAGAATTGATAGCAGCGAAACAGAGCCTTCGTAAAGAGACGTGCTGATCCTGGATCCTTCAGAACTGGACACTCGTTCGAAAAGCGAAGACAGTATTCCAATCGCTGAAAATAGTCCCGCTGCAAAGTCAGTTATCGGAACGCCGACCTTGACGGGCTCGGAGTCTATCTCTCCTGTTAGATCCATTATTCCCGTGACAGCTTGAAGGATCAGGTCAAACCCTCGCCTCTCTCTTAATGGTCCCTTTGCTCCGAATCCGGAAATGTCAGAGTAGACCAGTCGTGGATTTATTTTATGGCACTCGTCGTACCCTATCCCCAGGGACTCCATAGTCCCGGGACTAAAGTTCTCTACGAGAACGTCGAAATTAGGCACGAGCTTTGTCAGGAAGAGCTCGCGACCTTCTTTTCTCTTCAAGTTCAAAGCGAGACTTTCCTTGCCCCGATTCAGACTCAAGAATAGAGTACTTTCGCCCGAGACGAAACTTGGGCCGGCGCTTCGGTAGGGATCTCCTAATCCGGGCTTTTCTACCTTTACAACCCGCGCGCCGAGGTCTGCCAAAATCTGGGTGCAGAAAGGACCCGAAACGAATTGAGTGAGGTCCAGAACATTCAAGCCTTGGAGGGGACGAGCAGTCATTCGATTAACTCCAGATGCTATACGACGAGGCCCGGATCTTTGTACGTTCCGAATGCTAGCTTCATTACCGCGGTTATCTCTCCAACCGTAGCATATGTTTTCACGGCCTCGATGAGGACCGGAATGACGTTTGCGTTGCTATTTTCGCACGCCAACTTTACTTTGTCAAGAGCTGCGGCGACTAGCTTTGCATCTCTTTTTCTTCTGAGAGCCTTTACCCTTTTCTTTTGCAGGAGAGAAGCCTTTTCATCGGGGTGCTGAATTTCGATCCGACTTTTTGACTGAGTCGTGTATTTGTTTCGCCCAACCACGACCCTTTTACCGGATTCGATGTCGATCTCCTGCTTGTAAGCGCGGTCGATCACCTCTCGCTGTGGATATCCTCTGACGACGGCATTTGGCATTCCGCCCCAAACGGCGTCTATTTGATTCATTTTTTCCAGGATCTTTTCTTCTAGTTGATCTGTTAATCGTTCGATGAAAAACGAACCGCCAAGGGGATCCACGGTTTTTGTCACGGCGCTTTCGTACGCAATGATCTGCTGAGTTCTAAGACAAATTTTCACGGATTCTTCGGTCGGAATCGATAGAGCCTCGTCATACGCCATAACATGGATTGATTGCGCGCCTCCAAGAACCGCGGCAAGGCATTGCATGGAGCTTCTTACGACGTTATTGATCGGTTCCTGCGCAGGGAGAACTGCGCCCGAGCCTCCAGAAAAAAAACGGAGTCTTTCGGACTCTTCTTTCTTGCTGTGAAATCTTTCTCTGGCCACTTTTGACCATATTCTGCGAGCGGCTCGAAACTTTGCAATCTCTTCAAAAAAATCTCTCCCGCAGGCAAAGTGAAAACTCAGATTTGATGCAAATTTGTCAAAGTCAAGACCCCTCCTGATTAGCTCTTGGCTGTAAGAAATTGCGTCGGAAAGGCAAAAGGCGACTTCCTGGATCGAGCTGGCGCCCATCTCTTTTACGTGGAAACCTGTTACAGATACAGGATTGAACTCTGGCACGTTTTTTATTGAATACTCGATAACGTCGCAGACCAGTCTGACGGATGGCTCGGGCGGAAATATGAATGCCTTTCTCGCAAGGAATTCCTTGAGAATGTCGTTTTGCAAGGTCCCGCGAAGTAGAGAAATATCGATCCCCCTTTTCTCTGCCATTGCGAGATACATTGCAAAAATAACGGGGGCTGTTGCGTTGATGTTGAGGTGGGTGCTCACCTGATCTATCGGAATACCTTCGAATAATTCTTCTATGTCCTTGAGGCTACTTATCGCGACCCCAACGACCCCTACGTCGTCTTCAGCGATTTCATCGTCTGAGTCGTAACCGAGTTGCGTGGGAAGGTCAAAAGCAACACTCAGCCCGGTCTGACCCTGTGCCAAAAGATACTTGTACCTCTTATTTGATTGCGACGCATCACCCATTCCTGAATACTGGCGCATCGTCCACAGCCTTCCCCGGTACATAGTTTCATATGGACCACGAGTAAATGGCGGTTTTCCCGGGAGACCAAGTCTCGCTTCTAGATCTTGAATGTCGCCTTCAGAATAAAACTGGACAACGGGAATTCCTGAATCCGTCTCGAATTTGCGCTTCTCGATTGATCTGTGTTCCATGGAATTCGAGTGCAGACTGTATCTCCACCGCTCCGTGATTAAGAATTCTAGATTGCGGCTCTCCGCTTAACCTTTTTCTCACTGCCTTTTTTGAGAGCGCCTTTCAAGAATTCTCCAACCTTTGATATTGGCGTCCCAGTGGGAACGATGACATCGATTCCTAACCTTCGAAGCTTTGGAATATCTTCGTCGGGAATAATGCCTCCGATCGCGGTCTTTACTTTCCATCCCTTTTTTTCTCTGATCCTTTCAATCAAGCGTTTGGCAACTTTGAGGTGCGTACCGGATAAGATACTGAGACCGATGATCTCCACATCCTCTTGAATGGCAACTTGGATAATCTGATCGATTGTCCCGTAAAGTCCCAGGTAGATCACCTCGAATCCCGCGTCTCGGAGCGCTCTGCTGACAACTAGAGCTCCCCTATCGTGACCGTCGAGACCAGGTTTTGCAATCAGGATTCGTGGTGGCTTTTTGCCGATCTCCGATGAAAACGCTCGAATTTCTGATCTCGCGCCTGACGTCTTCTGCATTCCTTCCTCGATTGGGATTTAATAGTCATAACGCGGTTGAAGTATAATTCTTGCGCTCGATTTTGAGATCGAACAGATGGTCAACCGGCGAATATCAGTAACAAATATTTTGAGTTCGACGAGCACTCGGGGCAGTGAGGTTCTAAATTGTCCCCTTATGAAGCCGGCGGAAAGAAGGAACTTTTTCAGGCTGTTGACAGTAAAATTGCTGCTTTAGAGCAAGATAGTATTGATCTGCTTTCGAGACTGATAGGATTCAATACATCTGATCCTCCAGCAGCTAATTGCGAAGATGCTCAGTTTTGGCTGCAGAGATATCTAATAGAAAAGATGGGCGCGAATTCCACAGAAACTTTTGAGGATTTTCCAAAAGATCCTCATCTAGTCGCCAGATTCAAATCGAGCGCTAACAATGGACGATCGATAATATTCAATGGCCACATGGACGTTGCGGAAGTTCGACCCGACGAAAAGTGGCGCTATGGTCCTTTCACCCCGATTCTAGAAAACGGGATATTTTATGGAAGAGGGTCAACGGACATGAAAGGTGGAATGACAGCTATGCTGATGGCGATTAGGGCGGTACGGGAAAGTGGCATTAAGCTCGGAGGTGATGTCATTTTTGAATCGGTTGTCGGAGAGGAGGCGGGAGAGGCGGGCACGAAAACCTGCATTGATCGAGGGTATCGCGGAGATTTTGCTGTGATCTCAGAGCCCACGAATTTTAGAATCCAAGGACAGGGTGGCGTTATCACATGTTGGCTCACGGTAAAGAGCAAAACGACCTTTCACGATGGGAACCGGAGAAGGATGATTCACGCTGGAGGAGGTTTGTACGGCGCGAGTGCAATCGAAAAAATGGCAAAATTGCTCGCATCGGTTCAAGATTTGGAGAGACACTGGGCAGTGATGAAGTCAGATCCAAGGATGCCTCCAGGGAGCACGACAATCAACCCATCATTCATCCATGGCGGAAGGCATCCTGCGTTCATCGCCGATGAGTGCAAACTGTGGCTGACGGTTCACCTGCTGCCCAGCGAGACTTATTCAGACGTGCAAAAAGAGATCGAATCCTGCTTGCTAGCCGCATGCGAATCCGATCCATGGCTGAAGAACAATCCGGTAGAATTCAGTTGGGGTGGCAAGTCAATGTTTAGAGGTACCGGAGAAATCTTTCCTTCAGCAGAAATCGATGATAACGCGGATCAAACTCTAGTGCTAAAGAGGGCACATGAATCAGTATTCGACAGATCCGAACCAGTTTCGATAATGCCGTCGGTCACGGACGCCGGATGGTTTGACGAGGCTGGAATACCCGTTGCAATTTACGGACCCGGCGATCTCGCTCAGGCACACACAGTTGACGAGTTTATCCGGTGGAAAGAAATCACAGATGCGTCAAGGATCTACGCTCATCTCTTGATTGACTGGTGCGGTACCGAATAGTCTTTTTGAGGTCTTTTCTTGTCAAATCCAAGATTCGGAATACACCTGCCTAACTCTGGGGGAGGAGCTGTATCTCCTGATTCACTGGTTGAATACAAGACGATAAGAAAAATCGCGCTTGAAGCCGAAAAACTTGGATTTGATTCAGTCTGGGCAAACGAACACCTGACTTTGCCCACTGATCAAACGCCCACTGAAACAAAATTCTTTGAGCCCCTTACTCTTTTGTCATCGATCGCCTCGGAGACAAGAAAAATAAACTTGGGTACGGCAATTGTAATCTTGCCCTTTAGAGATCCTTTTGTTCTCGCAAAGGAAGCCGGAACGTTAGCTGAAATCAGTGGAGATCGTTTCATTCTCGGCGTGGGACCGGGTAGATTTGAAAGAGAGTATTCAGTCCAGAACAAGAATTGGAAGGAGCGCAACAAGAAACTCGAAGAACAGATCGCTATGATCCGGGAGCTTGTCTCAGGAAAGCCCTTCCAATATAGTGGAAAGTTTTTTTCGGCAAATGGTTTTTCAATGAGACCCATTCCGGGAAAGATGCCAATTGTACTCGGCGGCTCAAGCGCAATTGCGGTCAGTAGAGCCGTCAGACTTTGCGACGGCATTATGCCTGGTCATATCACAGTAGATGAAGCTGAAAGCATAAACCGGTCGATTACTCTCGAGCTGGGGAGCGATAAGAATCGCACTGAACGAGGCTTTACTTTTTACAATGAAATGATCCTAAGCATCGACGAGGACTCTGAGAAGGCAAGGTCGAAATTCCTTGCAAGCACCTATGTAAGGAAAGTACAATACGCAACTGATCTTTCGTCGAAAGCTTTGGTAGGTACACCCCGCGAGGTTATCTCTAAAATAACACAGTATGCGGATGTTGGGGTAAGAGAATTTATTCTGATATTTGCGGACGAGACCGAAACGGAATTTATCGAATCGATGAGGCTATTTTCAACAAAAGTCCTGAATGCCCGGAATTAATGAAACTCAGAGCGCTTGATGTTTCTTTCGGTGTGAAAACAGCTAGCGGGTTTCGATGATGTCGTCTCGTAGGAATTTTTCTTTGGCAGCGGAGACGCACAGGTCGAAATCTGAAAATCCGTTATCGATACCAAAATATGCACATATGCTCGAGATTAACTTAGCTTTGAGATCCTGGGAATTGTGCTTGAACATCTTGTCGATGTTTGACCAGTACTTTTTTGGATCTTTTACAGCAATTTTAGGATCGACAAAAAATGCAATCGAACCAGCTGCTTGAACACCGAGGGCACTCTCTAGCCCGAGGTTTATGCCAATCGTGAGCTTCTGTCCGAAACTCATTCTCTCGACATATGCGGCGCTGCTTTGCATTCTTTGTTCCAACCCCTATTGAGGTGGCTTCGGCGAACTGACTTCTTTTGCAGTTTCCTGTAATTTGCCCTTCTTTGCCTGTTTACTTTTCTTGGAACTCATTCCGAAGGATTTGATCGCTCGCCACAGGATAAAACTGGACAAGAACGCCATCGAAAATGAGTGGACGATTAATCCGGCTAGCTGGTACTCCTGCAAGCCCGGAAGGAATCCGAGATTTATCAGAATCGCAGGGACCTCTGCCATGACAACGACTAGAACGAATACGTATAGTTCGAACTGGAAAGAGCTTACAGTGCGGCTGCGCATTGACAGTGTAGCAATTAATCCGAACGCGACGAAAATCAAGACCAGGCTGATGTAGCTGCCTACGTTAGCGATCGACTGCGCCGTCGGTCCGCTGGGATCGAAAGAAAGAGGAAGAATTGATAGAGGGATCAATCTCTTCTACCCGGCCCGCCTCAAGTAGTAGACGCTAAACATTACCAACACCGCCCAGCTTAGGGGCTGGATGAATGCATCTCCCAGAAATCCGGCAAACGCCGAGTCGTAAGTAATATTGTAGAAAGCGACAAAATGGAAAACTCCGTGTATGACCAAGAAAAGTGCGAGCAGCGTCGTCAGAATCTTCAATGGGCCAATGGCGTTTTTGATCCGCCACGCGAGTAGAATTGTAACAACTGCTGGAACGATAATTACGATCGAGTCAGTTAGGTTCAGCGCCGCTTCTATGCTAATCAACGGATGGAAACAAAACTCGAAACGCGGTGATCATACTAAAGCCATTATCGTTTCGGGCTCTGTACCGTGTCTTCGACTTCCTGTTCCGGTAAAATTGACCCTCATAAGTTAGTAGTTGGCTAGTCTAATTTCATCGAAAATATCGCTTAATCGCTCAATAATTGTCTAATAATACTATTATGTGCTAAATATAATATATATTCTTATAAGCAGGTTCGTCTATTGCCAAGCCTCCACCGAGATGCAAGAATAAATGACAACGACTCAGATCAACAAGCAAATCTTCACTTCTGGAATGATTGGAAATAAGAAAAAATCGAAAATGGGAATAGTGAGTACCATTTGTCTGGCAAAACGTCACAATGCTAGGACAGACGAAGTAGTTATCCCGATTCATGGCAGTTTCAAGAACCGTCCAGAAAGAATTGTAGAAATCCTAAAGGTAATCGACATGGAGCTAGAGAACGGCTATGCACCGCTGCTCATCCATTGCAAGAACGGCCGCGATAGATCGCCTAGCATTGCTGCGCTCTATCTGTTTTACAAGGGAAAATTCGACGACTTTGATTCTGCATTGGAATATGTTAAGGGAAAAAACAGCTCGATAAAACCAAAGGGCGCGTTTGTCGATTTCATCGGAGACCAGGTTCTGCACCTCTTAGACTCTGAAGAGGGAAAGGAGATGCACAAAGCTCCGAGAGAAGGCCACTCGAAGACTCCGCCTGCGGAAAAGACTGCCTGACAACCTTAGCTCTTCAAAGGTTCCAATTTTCCGCAGTTTTTTTCAAAGCTAATAAAATCAAACCCTGATAGTCAGGGCGCGAAAGCTCTGCGGGATATCAAAATTGGATCACATTTTTGTTCTGGGTGTTTGTCAGAATTGCTCCTTGAGAGAAGCCGATGTAGTCCTTCAATCCTTTCAGTTTTGCAGTGATGAAGTCAGGCGTTACGTTTTGCTTTGCAAGCCAGAAAGCAAGCCGGAAATCGAACGACTTTACGACTCCGGGCAGAAAGTATCCGACAAGATTTTCTTGATTACCGGATACCACGCCACGGAATAATTCTGCTAGAAGTATTAGTCAAAGATACTCGAGTTAACATTTAGCAAGTTTGGCGGATTGAGTGGCAGTTGGGATACCTTTGTCAATAATGAAGAATTTCAAGACATTCGTCGTGGCGAAATCCGTTCTTGAACTGTAGTTGGTTAGAAAGACTCCAACCTAGTTAGGATGAAACGGGACAATGATAAGATTTCAGACTTCAACATGCAAGTAGAAAGAATGTCCTGATTTCAAAAGTCGAAGCGAGAATTGGGATGAAACAGACGATTTCTGGTCAGGTGGTCGTAGAAGATGACGGAGATAGAAAAGTTAGTTCCCAATCTCGTAATCTATATTTTAGATATTCAAGGTCTCCCCCATAATCTCCCATGAAACATAAAAGTAAATAGACTTTGATCTGAAAATTGCTTTGCGACTAAATTTCATTGAAGGAATCGGGGCCAAGAATCGGCTAGGAATTATGTGTACAAAAAGAACGAGCATCTCAACGAGATACAGTTTTGTTTGAAAGCTGATATTGCTTTTGTTGGCAATAATCCACTCTGAAAGATCCTTCAGTGCTTTGAAATGTGTGATCGACGTAGATCCCAGAGCTATCCACACGTATCATGGAATATCTCTAGTTCTATCGGACATTGATTTAGTAATGCTAACTTTGAGGAATCAGGGGTAGCAAAGAGTTAGTTCAAAGATACCCTTTCCCGTGGCATAGCTTACAGTTGACTATCCTCAAACCATTCGGCTCGTAGAAATTCTTGCGAATTTTAATCTGAACTTTACTGATGCCAAGGCATCAAGTGCAGAAAAGGACTGCAATAATTGTCAGGTTTATAATCGCTCCTGTAAATAGCATAAGGCGAAAATATGCTAAAGACTAGCCCGTTTCTTTTGTTTGACGGAAACTGCGCTGAGGCAATGACCTTCTACCACGAATGCTTTGGAGGAGAGTTAAGTCTGACAAAGCTTGCCGACACGCCTATGAAAGACATGATACCTCCCGAGAAGCACAATCGAATCATCAATGCATATCTGAAAAGCGGTATCATTGAGATTTCAGCCACCGACTGGATGGCAGCCCCGCAGTACGAGCCAATACTTGGAGAGATGTACGCCATATTTGTCACTGGCAACTATGACGAGGTAAAGTCAGTATTTGATAAGCTCGCAGTTGGGGCAGAAAAGGATAGGCTCCAAGAACTGCACCAGATGCCATTTGGAATGTACGGACAGATGTATGATAAATTCCACAGGCAATGGATATTCGTGGCGAATGAAAAGAATAACCCATCTGATTCAAAACCAGAAAATAAACTGTAAGGTTTCTTAATTCTTGCTGCAGATTTAATTTATGCCGCTGTTTGATCTGAAGTTACGATTTCCGATGCTGTGTATGTCGAGGAGTTCTATTCTCGATGTCGAATTAGATAAACGGCATCGGCCATGAGAGCTATACCGACCATGATGACAACGATGCCAACCGAAATCGGTGCTCCTCTCTTTGACGTAATCAACGATATTCCAAACAATATCACGATGACACCCAATCCCGACATTTTGATCATATCCTTTTCAGGATAAGGATAAGGAGTCGAAGGAACTGGAATCATTGTCATACTAATGATGATTCACCTTAACTTTCCGATCTCATGGTTGGCTATCAGAACTCATCTATTCGCGTAATATTAGGCATGATTTCTGAACCGAAAATCTCCCATCTTTTCTGTGTCAAGATTTCCTGTATTTCTTTGAGTCTGTGAACAGGATCTTTCGAATCAACTTTCAATGTCAGAATTTGAATGAAAGAGAATTTGACACCATTATCTTCAATGGTGATCCGATACTGGCGACCCAATTCCCGCTAGGATATCCAAAAGTGACCCAAAACTGTTCAGTAGGTGGAGTCTAGGTGAGGAGTAAATGTCGATGAGAGTTTAGAGACGAAAAAAACTAAACATCAGAAAATATCTTTGTTACCAGACTGTCAAGAAGTTGTTAAAGTCACTAAAGGTGCTAACAAACAGTGTTAATTCTTCTAGTTATAGGGGATCTAAGTCCCCTCGACACCTTGCGTGTTTGTCATCTCTCATTACAAAAAATCGATGAATCCTTTCTATTGGTAGAATTGTTTCCTTGGCTCACCTACCATTTCTCGTAACTCGTCCATCGAATCGAGAAATTCCGCTCCGCTCGGCGTGATTTTGTAGAGCCTCGATTCTCTTTCATGTTCGATGAAACCTCTATTCAACAAAAGGGATAGGTGTGTACTGACATGGGATTGCGACAAGTACGGGACCTCTACTAGTTTCGCCTTTTTCGTTCCTGTTCCCAGAGATCTTAGGATCGAGTCGACCGTCTCAGTGCTGATTCTGCTTATTCTTTTATTCATGTTTTTTCTGATTCTGCCATATAGCGTCTTTCTCTAATATCCTGTGCGGATTTGGGCACGATAAGATCTTTCGAGAATAACTTTCAGCCAACCATACAAAATTACAGATAGCGAATCTGTAAGAATATCTGCAAGAAATTTTAGGATAGGGACTCTACTCAGAGTCCCTTTGAAGCACTCGTTTCAATTCAGGATTTTCATCAATCCACTCCCGATATTTCTTGCAACGCTCGCAAAGTTCCCTAGCAACTGCCATCCTGATGAACTCGCTCCTGTCATTTGCGATTCCCGTGTCGATTGCTTTGTCTACGAGCGAAAGCATCTTCGAGTTGAACCGCACATTTACCTGCTGTTCCATTAAGTAGTCTGTTGAACTATTTTCGAGAAAGTTAGCGAGCTCACACCAGATATTGGATCCACCAGCGACTCTAGCAATGATAGAAGCTCAAATGCGTGGACGAATGGCGGGGGCTATGATATTTTCAACCCGGGAAGAGGAGGAGAAGGCGGTTACTGAGTTCTTAGGGACCGACTTTCACTAATCTCCGGTAGGGCCCCAAGCCTATTGGCATCTCCAGGATCCATAACTCTTAAGTTACTGTAATTATACAGTAAATCTATCATTGGGAGTGAATCTAAAAGTTGCTGCATTTCGCCGCAATTGAGCACCGAGACGGAAGCATAACCTGCCATTGTGGCAAGGTATTCGCGAATACGAGAACCCTACAAAAACATATGCAGGGATTGGAAGCACCCGTAGTCCATGTAATCGCGCATTCCTCGTCATAGAACTCTTCCATCAACTCATAGCTTTCTTCACGAGTGCACCAATCTTTGCTTCAACAGCAGGTGTCAGCTTCATCAGCGCGTAGGCGCTCGGCCACATGTCACCTTCGTCCAACTTCGCCTTATCGCTGAAGCCCAAGGTTGAATATCTAGTCTTGAACTTCTGTGAACTCTGGAAGAAGCAGACGACATTTCCATCCTTGTTGGCGTACGCGGGCATCCCGTAACCAGGTTCTAGGCGCGAGGCTTGGAGCACTGTCTTTGATGAGAGAATGAAGTCGTTTGCCCATTGTGCGATCCGGCTCCGGCAGCTTATTGATTGCCTCGAGCACTGCACCTTCTCCGTTCGCCTTTTCCACTTCTCCTTTCTTCTCGCGGATATACTCTTTCATCGCGGCCCGTTCTTCGTCTGAGAATCGATTGAACTTCTTGCTAGTAGTGGTTGTGGTTTTGGCGGCCTTCTGAGGCATGGAGCGGCTTATCATGGCCCAAAAATACAAATGTTTTTCGACCAAACTCCTGGTCACGCGAAAATTGACCAATCTTCCGGCGAAAAAACCCAATGAATCTTAACAGAAAGAAACTACCTCGAAGTTTTTTCCCATTGCGTCTTTGTTTGTTAGTTCATTCTACCTCATTACAAATGTTTAAGAAATTTCGGAAATCACCCGATTAGTCAGACAAGTGACTAGTTAGGTTGGCTGAAAAAACAACTTTACAATTGAGAAGTAATAGAAAAAAAAGAAATTTCCTGAGAAAAGTACCCGGCAGATTATCCGAGAAGGTCGGGCCGACTACCAATGTTGGAACATTTCTATTGCAACAATCTGAAATCGCTGTACCAATTGTCGCATACACTCTAATCAAGAATCATAGAGAAAAAGGAAGAGGAGATATGATAATTAAGACATCCATTCTGGGTAATCGATCGTCTTGGCTATCTCGGAGTCAATGTGCGGATATTAATTGCACTGAAAATGGTAGTTCTGTAGTTACCTATGATCTTGGTAATGGAATCATTGGAGAAGCTTCTTACTGTAACTCTCATTTTCCCAGAGATTTTGATTTTAATCCATTCAAAGAGCGGGCATCAACAGACCTTTAGTACAATCAAAAGAGAAGTAACGGGATCTTTGCGACATCAGGAAGATCCAGCTATTTCATTCTTCGATACGATGAGGTAAAATCCCGACCCTGCGGTCGCCCTCCCTATCTGTCCATCAGTCATGAATATGAGACCATGACGCTATCGATGAGTTCAAATTTTTTGCTCGGTCAAGGTAGAGTAAGTTTTACGAACCTTTCAGAGCCAGTCCGAAGCACGAGGATGAATTTGAAAATGGCAAAGAGAACAATGATGATCAGCCTAATCGCGGTGTTGCTTTTTGTTCCGATGTTGAGCGCAAGTGCGAGTACTTCTACTACCAATGCGAGCGTAACTTTAACCATTACATTGCATGGAAGGCCAGCAGTGGGATGGCGAGTTTCGTTCTGTACGGGATCGTGTTCGACTAGGTTCAATGAATTTACGAACGCGAAGGGTTCGGTCACAGTAATAGGTCCTCAAAATTCAATTGCGGGCTTTGGAGCATTCAACAAAGCCGCCATAGAATGCACTGGTGGTTATTTCTACTTCCCGCCTACCGGACTTGCACACGATTTTGTTAAACTCCCCCGATGTTAGAGGGGGTCCATCCTATTTGGGTTGAAAACTGTAGGTTCAAATCCAAAGTAGATTTGACGTCACCCAATCGGGGCGGAACAAAGAGATTTGAACCCATAATGAGTGCGGGCCTGGTGGGATTTGAACCCACGACCTAAGGATTTCTCTGTCCATTCAAAGCGTAAGAGTCCTCCGCTCTGCCTGGCTGCTCTTGCACGCTTCGACATGCAATCTGAGCCACAGGCCCGTTCCAAGATTCCGAAATCTTCCTTTCATTTTCCGTAAAAAAGCTTTCATAAACAGGATTAGGTTTCAAGGGACAACCAGCATTTACAAAATATTGGTCAGCTAGTTCTCTGTAAACGTTAAACAATCTTGAAGAGACATTGTTCTCTTCGGGCTGGTGTGCGTAGCTTCGACGGGCGATCTGAATTGTTCGGCGTGATGAACAAAATCGCACGCCAGTCCGAATTCTAGGATCATTTCTAGAATCTTAGGCAACCGCCTGTTTCGAAGCTTTGAGGTGCCCGTTATGTCGGGTAGAAGTTCGGCTCTCTCAATTTGTTACTTGCTTGCAAGTTCCTTGGCTCTTGTCTGAGAATCACTCTCTTTGTCCCGTAATTTTATTATCGCGATTTTTGAAGTGTCTGCACCCGTTACTGAAAAAATGTCTCGGGCCGGTAGTTCAGCGGTAGCAACGCCCGCCTTGCATTCGTCAAGCGACGAGAACGCGGGAGGTCCTGGGTTCAAATCCCAGCCGGTCCATATTCCAAAGCTTCTAGTTCAAAAGGTAACTAGTTAGGCTAACTTATTCGCCCTTAGTATCTAGATATTACAAATCTGTCGAAATCGAAAATACGCATCGGGTCAGATCTTGGAGATTCCGAGCAGTATCCAAAGCATCTCCAGCAGGTCTTGCACATGCAAGTATCGTCCCTGGTGTGCGCGTGGTCGACGTGAATATGTTTCAACTTCTGTTTTATCCTCGCTTTTTGCGGGGAAATAACTTTTGACATTTAGCGCGTGAGTAGCACTACGGCTAGTATAAGGCCTTTACGTATAGAGCAATGGCCTCTGCTATTTAGAATAACCAATGCCTTAAATGAAAACCCGGAGATCTGTTTGTCCCAGGTCGATTCGTGGGATCGCCCTAGACCATCTTCTCCGTTTTCCGCCTAATGCTCTAAACCTCGATCCAACAAACCTTCTGTTCCCTTTGTCCGGTCGCTGCAATTCAGGATTAACTTGTTTGATGCATTTGTCCGACTCTGGAAAATAGTTCCAGACACCCGCACCGGCATCCTTCAGATCCCAGAAAAGGTCGCTTTTTGCATGGTTTAGAACCTTCTCTGTCACCAGCACAACATAGTCAAAGTAGTCCGAGTAGCTCCTTACCTGCTCCACGCCTCTCGAAATTGAATCGGTTTCGGACTTGTACTCAAACGCCCAGTAAAACGACCCCATCTTCCCGGCGATATCCACGAACGGATGCTTCGAGCTGACGCAGTCGAACTCACCGGGGTATACCGTAAAGCCCGATTTTAGGAGATGATCCCTAAATTGGGAGTAGCAAGGCGCCTCGTAGAACATTTTTTTCCCGAGCGCCTGCCCTTCTTAATCAGTTAATAAAAAACACAAATTCTCGATTATTTTGAGCGATTGTCAACTAAATATTACAATGAATGATCAAATTTGGCCAAAAAATGTCCAGATTTTGATGATAAGGGGTGACCAGCACGCGTTAGAGCATGAGAACGGTGTCTGAAAGTAATATGGAACCGCCTAAATTGAGACGCTTGGAGCACTTTGTCAAAGATTCTTTACTCGGTCTGAAATTACCTCTTGAACTCGTCTCAACTTCTCGAGTAACATGGCTTATACAACTGGTCAAACATGGGGCGCCTTAAGAAAGACTTGGAAAGCGTACAGGATCGCAAAGGTCCAGAACAATAGCACAGATATGAAGAAATATGCTGAGAGGATTCGTTCCCTGCAAGCGGAACTCGGAGTTTCTCAGGCATCGTTTCCAGATCTTAATCTGGGCTAGATTCCGAACCAAAAATGGACGCTTTTCTCCCTATTTTTGAATTGAAAGCTCCCCTATCTTTTTTCTGATTGGGAGTTTTTATTCAAAAACTTCTCTTTTCTACGCCATTTTGGATACAGAAGTGAAGAACTTCCGGTATTCTAAAGGAAGCCTTGCGCTTTCATCCATTCATCATTGTATAATTTTGAAAGATATCTTTCTCCTCTATCTGGAAGAATCGTGACTATCAAGTCATCCTTCGTGAGATTAGAGGCAACCTTAATTGCTCCCGCAACAGCTGCCCCTGAAGAACTGCCAGCTAGAAGTGCTTCTTCTCTCGCCAGCCTTCTTGCAGTTTGATACGCTTCCTTATCCGTCACCTGAACGATTTCATCGATCACCGACAGATCTACAGTATCGGGAACAAAGTCCTCTCCGATTCCTTCAATTTTGTATTGGTGCAGACTAGGGGTTGATTGCCTGTTCAATCGGTAATAATAGACAGAGCCTTCAGGGTCGACTCCCACGACTCTTATCTTCGGATTCTTTTCCTTAAGGAATTTTGCTCCCCCGCTTATCGTTCCTCCGGTTCCTACTCCGGCAACGAAATGAGTTATCTCTCCCTGGGTTTGGTCCCAGATCTCCTTACCGGTAGTCTGGTAGTGAACCAATGGATTTACTGGGTTTTTGTATTGATTTGGCATGAAGGCATTGGGTGTTTCCTCACAAATCCTCTCGGCGACCGAAATATACTGTTCAGGATCTCCAGGGGGACGATTAGTCGGGCAAACGATTACTTTTGCTCCGTACGCTTCAAGCAACCTTCTTTTTTCGTCGCTCATCTTGTCTGGCATGGTTACTACCAGTTTGAGACCGAGCTTTATGCATCCAAGAGCTAGTCCGACGCCCGTGTTTCCCGAAGATGGCTCTACAACCGTCCCACCTTTTGATAGCTTACCCTTTGACATAGCATCCTGAATCATTGCCATTCCAATCCTGTCCTTTACAGAACCACCCGGATTGAGAAACTCCAGTTTGCAGAGAATCAGTGGTTTAACACCCTCCGCAAGCTTTGACAGTTTAACGAGAGGCGTGTTTCCAACAAGCGAAAGAATATCCAGGTGATAGTCCATTGTTTACCGGCGTGCCGATTACGAGACGTACATCTTTTGTATTTAACGTCCCTCTGGTATGAACGCCGAATGCTTTGCCAGCTCTGACAACATATTTTTTTACCGAAGACAAAGCCTAGTTTTGGAAACTGGAAATTTGCGGGGGTAGCCCAGCCTGGTCAAAGGCGCGAGGCTTAGGTTTCTTTTTCATTTACAAAAATGTGATTGGATAAGATACCTCGTCCCTTAGGGGTTCGTGGGTTCAAATCCCACCCCCCGCACATTTTTACTAATAAATTAGTGCGGGGGTCCCACATTTCGCGCACGGAAATATTCTGCATCTGAAATTTACTGGTAAATCCTTTCTCTAACTGAAGCACAATCAAACCGCTTCCAAGCTTATGAATGGATGTAACGAATTGAGGATCTTGTTCTCGGCTTTTCTCAAGTGATCGACGAAACTCGAGCGGGGAATACACATCGCCTTTGCTACTTTGGTCGCGTTCGCCCCTCTCGGTTTCTTGTAGTATCCGATATCAAGTGCCGTTTGCAATGCGGTTTTCTGCTTCGAGGTCAGCCCGCCGAACAAATTGGATCTTGATATATTCAGATCATCGCGAACTACGTCGCCGTCCACCTTCCTCCTTGACAGCATCTCGATTTTTCCGTAGCTATCAAGGTTGGAGAATAATTTCCTGATGTCCGTCTGGGAAAATGCTATAACGCGACACAATTCCGAACCTTGCTGAAATATGTACGGCTGCAACACAAGGCAGTTGAATCGATCTATGGTCATCAGTGGAGGAGAAATGACTTTCGTGCAGTTACACTGGCCGAAGACTATGCGGAGAGTGCTTTTTGTTAGAGATTTTCGTATAATCTTGGACTGGAGGTTCTTCGCTAAATCCTGGATGTCTCCCTGAATCTCTTTATCGATTGAAGACAGTCCACCGATCTCGATATAGTCCTTATGCCAGTTGCACCACTGTGAAATCGTCACGCCTGGATGAGTTGAAGTGAAACGCCCAAACGGGGAATCGTACTGTATTCTGAATGTAATCTCATAGTGGGTCATAAGATTCTTCAAACATTGAGCGCATTTATAGAAACAACTGTACCGTGACGGTAGTGTGAAACATTAGTTGATTTTGGGTAACAGGCGGGAAATATTCGGCCCATCGACTCGATTAGAGTTGGGAATGTCTTTCATGCTTTTGATCGAATCAGATACGGGGACATTCTTCATGATCTGCGAAAAGACTGAATCTGGTAGGAAGATCGCCGGCGCGCCGGGGAATTTCTTGAAAGTTGAGTTCAACAGTCGCTCGAAGATTCCAAGCTTTGAAAGATCTACTATCTCGACCGATAGGCCAGCTTGTCCGGCCAGATCCCTGGCGTACTGAACCATGAGCTTCTGAGTCTCTTCTAGCTGATCCTCGTATAGTACCCCCGTGCGTTCTAAGAGAGTCGTATGAGCGATGATTGAGAGATCTGGCACAGGAACAATGATGGAGCTGACAGCAACACGCTTAGATCTTACGAAGACCTTTACAATCCGAGGTTTATGTTTGGTCCCCAAGTCCTTTTGCACTTCTATTCCAGAATAACATGGGAATTACACTTGGTTCTTGTGCCGTTCCCTGCCGGGTATTCTTTTAGTGGGGCAGGAAATGGGGTCCCACACCTCTCACTCGGGATTTAGAGGTAAAAGTCGTGGATGAACCCCCTTCCGAAACGACAATGGAACCATATGAGCTTCTAGACATATCGAGCGGTTTGTCGAGCCAGCGCATTCGCAAAGTAAGGCAACCTTCGTAAGAGGTAAAGCTCCGGAATTCTTCGGAGTTAGACGCCGGATTATAGATTTATCACCCAAGATTTCAATTGGTTGTGGTCCCATGGAAGATTTTTTTGCTGACCTAACAACTCCGGTTATTGCCGACGCCTGCGTTCGGCTACACATTCCTCTACGAATAGCGCCCTCAGGAATACATCCACTCGCCCGTGGCATGCGCGTTGCAGGAAGGGTTCTGCCAGCTCGTCACAGTGGAAGCGTCGATGTTTTCATCGAAGCCATGAAGAAATCAATACCAGGGGACGTTTTAGTCATTGATAATCAAGGAAGAACCGACGAAAGCTGCATCGGTGATCTTACAGTGCTCGAAGCTAGGACATGGCGCTTGTCAGGCTTCGTCGTGAGAGGTCTTATTCGGGATACGAGTGAACTTGTGTCAATTGGTTTTCCCGTGTTCAGTTACGGATCACTTTCTGTGGGCCCTCGTCGCTTGAACGAGCGAGGCCCCCTCGACCTTGTATCCGTAGACTGGGAGAGTTTTGCAGTTGACAGTAGCGACATGGTTTTCGCGGATGACGATGGAGTCATTTTCGTTTCATCAAGCAAGCTTGAGGAAATTTCGAAAGTCGCAAAGTCCATTCACAATGTGGAGCGCAGCCAGGCGGAGAAGATCAAAGCGGGAAAGAGACTCTGGGAGCAGCTCGATTTTGACGGTTATCTTGCAAAACGGGAGATGGATCCGTCCTACAGTCTCCGTCGACACCTGCGTGAGCGGGGTGGCGCCGTGGAGGAATAAACTCTTGGACTTAGGGATGCCCATTGACCAGGTCACATGGAGGCTATTCTCATGGTAAACGTTGATCATTCAATTGATGAAAAAAGAAAAGATCCCAGATCCCAAGCATTGATAAAAAAGATAAATTTCTGATTTCATATTGAGTGATATAGCCCCGAAATTTGTTGCCTGCGGCGCAAAGGATCTAACTTCAGAGTCAATGATTCTTTCAGGACAACCGTTTCTTACCAGTAAATTCGTGCGGGGGTCCCACATCTCGCACTCGGGATTTCCTAGGGTGCCCAATGCCAAAATATTTACAACATTTATCGTATAGGTCAGAATAAAGTGCATCTGGTTCAAAAGTTTCTTATGTTTAGTTTTGAGACTTTCAAAGATCCCGCAGGGCAAGCTTCGACAGATGAAAAAGCGAGGCTCTTGTCATTCTTACAAAGAAGTTCCAACGATACGCTGGCTCACAGAAGAAAACTACGCGTTACATTCCCGTTGCCATTCTAGAACCGAAAAGTTGAATCATAAGTCAGCCAGGGCCCTATACTTAGAGGATAGTTCGCCAAATCTTCATCCAGCGTTTTCCGGAAAGTGTTCCTTACACGGAATCGCACCTTATCCTGAGAGAGGCTGGTCGTTTAGTCCATCCTGAACTCATCAGTCTGTCGAAACTCGGTTCAAAAAAACTTAATTCTTCCAAACACTCCCACTCACCGAGATCTGTGTATGGGGTCGCTGTTAGAAGATTCAAATGGCTTCCTTCAAGATGAGCTCCGGTTTAGGGAGAGATTCAACAAGGATGGTTACCTCTTACTTCGGAACGTGCTTGACAAGGAGAAAATCTCTAAAGTTAGATCAGATATCATCGCGATACTTCGAAATGATGGTGTGATCGCCGAGGGATCAGGAGACGAGCCCGTCTGGAGTGGGGAAAACGTTGCTGATTTTTTAGAAATTCACACGAAGATCCACTCCCTGAAATCATTTGATGAAATGAGAACCCATCTTTCCTTGACCGGGTTGATGGAGAAGTTGTACGGTTGCCCGGTTTACGTCTGGATGAATGTAGATGTGCGTACTCATACTCCAAAAATGAGTCCTATTACTATTATCCACCAAGACTATCAAGTCTTTTACCGCGGCGGCAGGTTTTCGATTGCGTGGATCCCGTTAATGGATATGGATGCCACTGTTGGGGGAGTAGACATCGCTCCTGGGTCGCATGAAACGGTCACAAAGAAAGATTACGTTTACACCAAGGATAAATATTACACTGAGAACGCGGGAGCGTTGCTTCCACTTACGGTGGAGGAAAAGTGCGGAGAATTCATGCACACTACCTCTAATTCCGGAGATGTCCTTATGATCCATGATAAAGTAGCACACAGATCCCGTCTTAATACGTCCAACAAATTGCGCATATCAATGGATGTTCGCTTCCAACCCAAGGAATCGGTCATTCCGTGGTACACCCGAATTACGGCGTCTGATTTAGAGCGCTACAACAGAAAGTTAAACAACGCTTTCATTTCCGCTGGAGCCACTCAGGATCAGATGCAGAGAACTCTGTGGAGGTTGTTTTGGTATGAAGGCGGAGATCCTACTGTGGATAGAATCAAGAAGGAAATGGTGAACATGTACCCGATACCATTTGGTCCAGATGAGAATGCTATGATCGCCTAATTCCATTTTCTTGCCCTTGTCAATAAAAAATTGCATCACTCAATCGATGTGCATTACTTGACGAATACGAATAACCAGTATCCTTAACATCCTTCAAGAGATCCGGTGTGCTGGGGGAAGTAGCTTTTCTCCATGCTATTCGGCGGCCAATGTCCACGAAATCCTAGTGGCGAATCTTTTGCAAGTCCGGGCGTTTCAACTAAATTCTTACTAGCAAATTCGTGTACGAATCCGTTCGGAACCGAAGCTGAAGGGTAATCGCTCTTTTGGCTTGAAATAGATCAAAGGATGTTATCAAATAGGCGACCAGTTTCTCTCGTTATCGCCGTTATCGTTTCGCCCCTAGCAGATGCTTCGCAAAATCGCTTTCGAACTCTATCAGGTGGTCGAAACGAGGATGGGCGGACTAGACTTTGCCCTAATCATGAAAGATGGAAATGAGATTCCCTTTTGCTACATTTCCTCAAGGAGCTATGAACACCGGATGGAGAAGACTCTGTTGCTTCTACAACAGTCCTTGCGATAGGAACTCGTTTAGCTGCGAGATCTGAGTAATGCCCACAAAATTCGTGAACATAGTTGCCGCGAGACTTCGTGCATCTTGCGCCACGCTGGATTCCTTTGGAGCACAATGTATTCTGACAAAATTCTTGCAGGAGCAAGAGCGTTAGCTCCCGATTACGGAGCGAGATTGAGGGGATACAGCTACTGTCCTTAAAAAGACCCCAATGGGGTCGTAGACAAGTGAATTATCGTGGCCACAAAACAATCTGCCGTAAAGAAAAAATCGATTGGTTACATGGTTGTTCCGGATCTAAGGGACACACATACCCTGCTGAATCACGCAGCACTTGCTGCCAAGGCTGGATTCTCTGTGATTTGGGTTCCGGATCACTTTCATCCCTGGTTTCACACCGGAGCCTTCGAAGCTAATTCCTGGATTTGGCTTTCGACCGCCATGGACAGAATCAAAACGGTCCCGTTCGCATCAGGAGTGACCGTCCCAATTCTGAGATATCATCCCGGAATCGTAGCACAAGCGTTTGCCACTCTCGAAGCAATGCACGGCCCAAGGATCATACTTGGAGTGGGGAGCGGTGAGGCACTGAACGAGATACCACTGGGATTTGAATATCCTCCATTACCTGAAAGAATCGACAGAATGGTCGAAGCGATTACGGTCATTCGAAAGCTAGGCACAGAAGAGTTCGTGGATTTCAATGGGAAGTACTACACGCTGAAAAAAGCAAATCTGTACATGAAGTCCACGGTACCGATATACATCTCCGCGCTGGGCCCGAAGACTGCGAAAATCGCAGGAAAAATTGGTGACGGTTTCATTACCTTCCCTGCGCCGATGGACCGACTGAAGAATGTGATCTTTCCAAAAATCAAAGAGGGCGCGCAATCGGTGGGCAGATCTTTCGACGATATCACAAAAGTATTAGAGCTTGACGTCTCTCTCGATCTGGATTATCAGAAAGCGCTGAATGCCCTGAGACCTCAGAAACCAACTCTCGTCCCGAACATCTTCAATACCAACGAGTACGATCCGAGGAAGTTAGAAGAACGCGGAAATGCCGAAGTAAGTGACGAGGATCTCGCAAAAGCGTTCATTGTCGGAACTTCGGTCGATGATCATATCGCGAGAATTGAAGAGGCGTTTGATGCAGGCTTCGACCACGTGTTTGTGTCCAGCAACAGTCCGGACGAAGAGAGATTCATTGACGAATACAAGAAAAAAGTGATACCCTACTTCGAAAAAAGATCTAAGGAGTAAGAACCTCGCCGCAATTCATCAAATCGTGGTATCTCAAATTAAGAGACCTCGAAATGGACATCAAAGAAGTGGCTCAACATTTCTTATTACATCGCAAAATCAATGTTGGTTTTCGCAAATCCGGTTAGATAGCTGATTTGGGCTAATTCCACGGTCGATTTAGGTGGCAACATTCGTGCTTATTCCGGGAGCCTGGCTGGGAGGTTGGGTCTGGAAGAAAATTAGTCCATTAATTGAACATGCGGGACATGAAGTCTATCCCATAACGCTAACCGGAATCGGAGAGAGAGTACACCTTGCTTCAAGTGAATTACGGATAGAAACTGCGATTCAAGACGTCCTAAATACTATCAAGTTCAACGACCTGCAAGACTTTGTATTGATTGGACATAGCTTCGCGGGAAAGGTCGCTGCCGCCGTCGCGGACCGAGTATCTGAAAGAGTACGTCAACTTGTTTACCTTGATGCTTACCGGCCTCTGAAGAATGTCAGAACTCCTCAAGGTAGTTTCATGGACGAATGGCCGATTGACCAATGGAGAGTGCCATTTCCAAATGACATTCTTGATTTCGTTGGAAAGGATGTTCAGGGCAAAGACCTCGAATGGATCAAAACCAAAGCTACCCCCTTGCCTGTCAGATACTTTCGCGATCCGGTAACACTTTCTGAGAAATTCGATCTAGTCAAGAGTGCGTACATCCTCTGCATGGGAGGCGGGGACAATGTTGAAGAGATTCTAAAGGAGAAGCTAGATGGTCCAGTCAAGGTCATGGAAGCCGGTCACTGGCCGATGATTACAAAGCCCGTCGAACTTGCGGACGCGATCTTGTCTCTATCGTCTATATGAGAAGACCATATTCGGGTAATTCAGCTTTTAGTCGTAAATACAGATTTTAGAAATGCTGATTTACTGGATATCAGCTTTGAACTTTTCGCGAAAAATATGGGCGAAACAAAATCCAATTATCTCTGGGATAATTCCGCGACATCCGAAGTTTCACAGAGATTTCGCAGTCTCGAAATAATGTACGACTCGATCACGTTCCAGCACATTGAATCACTCGGAATCTGGGAAGGGTGGAAGTGTCTCGAAGTAGGAGGAGGCGGAGGATCAGTTACCAAGTGGTTGAGCGAGAAGGTAGGTAAGAGTGGACGAGTACTTGTTACAGACATCAATCCCATTTTTCTGAAGGATTTCAAAACTGAGCTCGGCAATGTGGACGTTCTCCAACACGACATTACAAGCGAATCCGGCATTCCGAAAGATGCATTTGACCTTGCTCACGCGAGATTAGTTCTGATTCATCTTGCTCAACGCGAAAAGGCACTTGTTAACATGGTCTCATCACTGAAATCTGGCGGTTGGGTTATGATCGAGGATTTTGACCTGATTCTGAATGAACTTTTGCTCCCCCGTGAAATGAAAAAAGATAATGAAGCTAGTGAGATTGCCGATTTGTTCAATAGATTAATGCAGGCAAGAAACAAATTGCTTCGGGAGCACGGAGCAGATCCTTCATACGCGAGGGGACTTTATTCGATGATGCTAACTCAAGGTCTGGTCGATGTTGGAATGTCGGCCGCAGGAGCCAGATCGTGGCGCGGTGGCTCAGCCGGCGCGAAGCTTCACATTGCAAATTCAATGCAGTCGAAAGACGAACTAATAATGACGGGTTTGTTATCCGGTAAGGAATTTGATAAAGTGATCAAGATGTTAAATGACCCGGACTGGCTGGTCTTTTCTCCCCTGATGTTCAGCGCTTGGGGACGAAAACCCTAGTGAAGGATTTCGAGAATCATGATAGCCATCATCAGCCCTTGAATGTAGATCCGTTTTACTAGATACTTCGTTCGGAGTCGGGGTTCCAGACATTATTGAAGAAATAGTATCTAGACCGTAATAATTCGGCCAATGTTGCAGGCTAGATAGCCTTTCTGCTCTCTCCGGGGGCGTCGAGTTGATCATCAACTTTTAGAAGCTCGCATTTTTGATTATTCTCCATGAAGCCACTTGAAGGCAAAGTTGCGCTTGTTACAGGCGCATCTCGCGGAATAGGAAGGGCCATTGCCCTAAGGTTTGCTAGTGAGGGAGCGAGAATTTGCGTAAACTATTCGCAGTCAATGAACAGTGCTGAAGTAGTGGTTAAAGAAATCGAGGACTCAGGTGGTGAAGCCATTGCACGCAAAGCTAACGTCGCAAACTATAACGAAGTTGCTGATATGGTCGCGATAATAGTCAAGAAATTTGGAACAATTCACATTCTGGTAAATAACGCGGGAATGTCAATTCCTGGCGACCTACTTTCTATGAACGAGGCTCAACTGTTGGAAATGTTCAGAGTAAATGTTCTGGGAACAATAAACTGCTCCAAAGTCGCCGCCAGACAAATGGTAGACCAAAGATATGGGAAAATTGTGAATATTGGAAGCATCGCAGGTATCGGAACAAATTTTCCGGGAACGACTCCTTATGCCTCGACAAAAGCAAGCATACTTGTCTTGACAAAGCGATTCGCGCTTGAGCTTGGACCTTCCGGAGTCAATGTAAATTCAATCTTACCAGGTTTCATCGAAACGGAGATGAATACTCGCGGCAAGACAAAGGAAGAATGGTCAAACAAAACAAAAGAAATGTCAGAAAAAGCCATGCTGAGAAGAATCGGCCAGCCTCAGGACATTGCGAACGCAGCTGTGTTTCTTGCCTCTGACGAAGCGAGCTTCATAACAGGTCAATCGCTCGTAATAGACGGTGGACGACTTGACTTTTTGTCACATTCCGGATAGATTCTATC
>Ga0207060_10008_pt2 | contig 50901 bp, 49 predicted proteins | sample Alteio_BWMinCont_30_FD_153270 | JGI IMG/M metagenome (GOLD analysis project Ga0207060, IMG submission 153270) | Enriched cells from forest soil in Barre Woods Harvard Forest LTER site, Petersham, Massachusetts, United States -... | ecosystem: Environmental > Terrestrial > Soil > Temperate forest >...
GAGGGAAGAGACAGTGGCAGGTGGCGGCGTCTTCACGGTGCCGGGAACATTCAAGGCGGTAGCGTTCAGTTTTTGGATTTGTGACGCGTTGGTGCCCAGCGGAAGTTCATCTTTGGAGCTGTTGTCGTGATGAGAAACTTTGTCTGGAAGCGGATCGTCCGATGACGAGTCAAACGTAAGGGAACCCTTCGCCAAAGGGTCACTTTCAGCGGCGACCTTTCCCGGTATGTCGAGATCAGCAGGATTTTGGATGGGAGCGACATGTTGAGGAGCATCTGCCGGGGGATCGGAAGGCGATGGGCCGAATAAATTGTGCAGTCCAGCGGCGTCTGCCGCGCCGAGTGGAGTAATCAAGGGTTTGAAGAGAAAAGTTGATGAGGGAGCGACAACGCCTTGTCCGGGTGCAGAAGAATCGGAACGCAAGCTCAAGGTGCTTTTGCCTGAAGCGCTTGTTCCTGTTCGCAAGGCTGCCGTGGCACTCGCGGCGGAGGAATCAAGAGTGGACACACCCGCCAGCTTGGAAAGTTTCGAGTCCGAAGCGATCCGATAATAAAGATTATTGTCCTGACTGCCGGGTTCCTTGGCGGCGCGAAGCTGAAGTTGTTTTTCGTAGCTTTCCAACAGCCAGTCCTTATTTGAATCCGCTTGCTGCTCCCGTTTACGCGCGGCATCGACCTGGGACTGGCTCGGAGGGACGGCTTTGGGATGGCTGATCACGAGCGGAGTGCCATCGGGGTCCTGTAGCGCGAGAGTGTCGCTGACAGAGGGAGCCGCGGGAGGGGAATCATCGGCCCGCGTGCTCGCGGCAAAAACCGCGCTGAGGATCAGCGTCGCGGCGAGACAAGGGACATTTTTCACTGCTTTCCTACTATACGCCTGATACGAAATAATTTCAATATCGTCTTTGTCACTAAAAAAAATGAGAAAAAAAGCTTTTTCAGAGGAGAAAAAAGCTTTTCAAGTGGTTGCGAAGCGCTAGCAACAGTCTATGGCAACTAAAGCAACCCCTAAGAAAACTACCAAACGTAAACCTAACGCAGCCTTTCTCAAGCCGGTGACTCCGGACGATAAACTGGCGGCAGTCGTCGGCGCCAAGCCGCTTCCCCGCACAGAGATTGTTTCCAAGCTCTGGGTCTACATCAAGAAAAACGGCCTGCAGGACAAGAAGGTCCGCACGCAGATCAACGCTGACGATACGCTCAAGGCGATCTTCGACGGCAAGAAGTCTGTGACGATGTTCGAGATGAACAAGTACGTCTCGGGCCATCTGAAGGCCTAATCCGCTTAAGATAGGTTTTTCGCGGCGACGGTGTTCAACACCGTCGCCGCAATCCCTTTGAGTTAGAGAGAGGCGCGGTAGCTAATCGCGTTTTCGTAAACGTGCTCGTATTGTTGCGCGGAAGCTTCCCAAGTGAAGTCACGGGCCATGCCCTGCTGCTGCATCGCCGCATAGTGTTGCGGACGGTCGTACCAAGTCGCGACGGCCCAGCCGATCGTGTAGTAAAGCGCACGACCTGAGATTTCCCAGAATTTGAACCCGGTGCCGGTGCCGGTCGATTCGTCGTAATTTTCAACCGTATCGTCGAGACCGCCGGTGGCGCGCACGATGGGCAGCGTGCCGTAGAGAGACGAGTACATCTGGTTGAGTCCGCATGGCTCGTAAATCGAGGGCATGATGAAGAAATCGCTGCCCGCCTCGATGAGGTGGGAGATTTCCGGGGAGAATCCGATATGGGCATTGGCGCGTCCGGGATTGGCCTCGGTCAGCCAGCGGAAGAAATGCTCAGTGAAGGCATCGCCCGTGCCGAGAACTACGACTTGCATGACCATGTCGCGCAAAGCCTGCGGCAATGAGCCGCGCATCAGGTCGAAGCCCTTTTGTGGGGCGAAGCGGGAGATGACGGCGAAGATCGGAATCTTGGGATCGACCGTCAAGCCGAACCGTTCCTGCAGGATGCGTTTACACTCCGCCTTGCCTGCCAGGTTGTCACGGCTGTAGCGGGCGGGAAGAAAGGTGTCGATGGCGGGATTCCAGACCGAGGTGTCGACGCCGTTCAGAATGCCGGAGACACGGTCGCCCCGGTCATTGAGATACAAGCCCAAACCCATGCCGCCAATGGGGCCTTTGATCTCATTCGCGTAATTGGGCGAGACGGTGGTGACGACGTCGGCGTATTGGATGCCGGCCTTGAGGAGATTGATTCCCTGGAAATCCTCGAACTTGTCCGGGGTGAGATAGTCTCCGCCGAATCCATAGAACGAGAGCACGGAGGGATCGAATTTTCCCTGGTAACCAATGTTGTGGATGGTGAGCACGCTCGCGGTGTTGGAGAGTGGCGAGAGCACGCGGTCCCACGTCTTGAGGAACACGGCGGCAATGGCGGTCATCCAATCGTGCACGTGGGCGACGTGTGGAATCCAGTCGGCGTCTTTGCAAATTTGCAGGGCGGCCTTGCTCAGGACGCCGAAGCGGTAGGCGTCCTCATCGCCGCTGTAGATTTCGTGCCGACCGAAATAACGCTCGTAGTCGATGAACCAAATGGGAACCTGGCCGTCGAGCTTGCCTTCGTAGATTCCCACCCAGACTTCCTCGCCACGGCCGAAGTGGACGCAGCAGGTACGGGAAAAGGTGATCCCGTAACGCACGCGGTCGATGCGCGAATAGAGCGGCATGACGATGCGCACGTCGTGGCCGCGATGGACGAGGGCCTTGGTCAGGCCGGCGACAGCATCGCCCAGTCCGCCGGTCTGTGCGAGTGGCGTGCATTCGGCGGTGATGAAAAGCAGACGCTTGGCGGCAGTGGGAGACTCAGCGGCAGAAGGGGGAGTTTTCTTTGCTTTAGCGACGGGCGTTTTTTTGGTCTCTTTTTTTGGCTTGGGTTCCGGGCTGGTCAGGGTGATCTTGACGGCCTTTTTCTTGGCGGTGACAGGAGTCTCAGGAGCCGGAACGATTACCTTTTCGACGGGCGGAGTTGTTACGGGAGCAACCTGAAGCTTGGTTCCGAGATCGGCGGCCTTCTTAAGCGAGGCCTTGAGCTTCGGCGATGTTTTGGCCGAAGCGGGCAATAAATTGGGATCGGGAGGGGGAGTTGGAGACGAGAGAGGATTGTTCTTCAACGGCTTTTTGGGAGAGGAACTCTTGGCCATGCGGAAGAATACGCATTTTCTCCCAGACGGTAAAGGCCTGCGGGGGAAAGTTTTCTGATGCCAAGAATGCGTTGGCGGCAAACGCCCCGCCACGACTTTTCGGATAGCCTATTGTGCAGGAGGCGAAGATGTGACAGTTTGGTTTGGATGCTTTCACCCGATGACTTTACCTATGCGCTGGAGAACACGCGCGTTCTACTCGCGCCCGCCCGGCGGCTGGACACTTTTGGCACCTCGCTGGTCAATTATTTTCTCGTGACGGAGGAAATGGATGCGGTGAATCTTTCCCGCGTTCGCGAGGGACATATCCATGCGGAGCGTCCCCAGATCGTCACGCCGCAAAATATGGCCAAGCTGCTTCTCGAAGGTTTTGGCGATCAGGGACAGCGCTTTGCAGATCAGATCAGTGAGCAGACGGGACGTTTCGCTTTTCTTAAATACGGATTTCGCGTCAGCAAATCCGATATTCGTTCTTACGACGTGCACGAATCGCTGGAGAATGTCGCAGGCAAGCTCAAGGACGAATTGCAGGCGAAGAATGAACCACTCACCGCGCTGTTGACCGGCGTGGACGACGGATGGGAAGTCTGCCTGCTCAAGTTCATGGTCGATATGATCTCGGCCTCCATGCCCGGTAACATGGGCGATTTCCGCGAGCGCGGGATGCTGTAATTTGGAGGGTCAGCCCCTAAGGAGCCGTTAAATGTACCTGGCCCCGATTTCACAGCGATGGTTTATTGTCGATAGCATGTAATAAGCTCCTAATCCACTCCGGGAGCAGAGGAAGCGGGCTGATCATTTGGCGGAGGCTGGCTATTTGTCTGTTGCGTTGGATTATGAACTGGAGATGCAGAGCTTTGATCTGGAGTTGCCTTATCCGCAACATGCAATTCCATCTTCTGCACATGCAGAACCTGGCCATTGGGAACGTGAACATCAAAGGCTGGGATAGTAAAATCGCCGGGATGTAGCGGAGTCACCGCAAAGCTTTCCATAAACACCGAACCATTTTGTTGTGTTACAACAGTTGACGTGCTGGTGCCGCTGACACGAAGACCGTCAACGACGGGCAATTGGAAGTCCAGGAAACCAGCATGTTTGATAACGATTGAAATGGTAAAAGTGCCATCACCCCCTTTATCCGGGGGAATAATGTGTTGGGTAACCAGACCTGTATTGTCGTTGTTTTCGGTCGCTCGGTCGAGGGCAGCTTTTTCTGGAGCAGAAAGCTGCGAAAGCCATTTAGGAACAGGCGGTTCTGAACCTGAATAATTGGAGTCAAGAGAATGTGCCTTGCCGCTATCGACCTGGCCACGGAGAAGGTCTCCTTGACGAAACTCGACTGAAGCTCGATTAGCATATGCTTTGGCATAAGTGGGCTTAAGTTCAATCGCTCGATCAAAGTCGGCGATGGCCCCATTGAGATCGCCTTTGGCCTCCTCGACATTGCCTCGATCATAGTACCCGATGGCTTCAGTGGGACGAAGTTTGATCGCCTGGTCGTAGTCCAGCAGGGCATGGTCTAGTTCGCCCTTCGCCTGTTCCGCAATCCCACGTTCCCCAAATGGAAAACCGTTTTGGGGATCAAGTCGAGTAGCGATGTCAAAGTCGGCAATAGCCCCGTTCAAATCTCGTTTCACTAATTTGGCGTGGCCCCTGGCGCTATATGCTGCTGCATATTGTGGATTTAGGCTGATGGCTGCATCATAATCGATAAGGGCGCCTTCAAAATCGCCTTTGTCTGCTTTCGCCAAACCCTTTTGGCAGTATTGTTCAGGCGTCGTGGGCGCTTGTGCAAATGCACTAAGTGGAAGGAGAAAACTCAACAAAAAGCAAAGAATCTTCATGGACTTATGTTTGCTTTTATCACCTGCTGAAGTTGCATGCGTTTTTCTCCTGGCACGAGCAGAAATGATCTAGAGGCAAGCTTGGCCTGTTAGAAAGGTTTCATAGAAAAATTTCCGTCAAGTTTATTTGGTTTTCGGCTGCGTGCCAGAGGGGATAGCTAAAATTAACGATTAAAAAAGGGGGGGCAGGCCGGAGGCTGGTCTTCCAATTCCTTTTTCAGGTAAACCGTCTGGGGCGGGAAGGCGAAGGCGATCTTGGCTTGGTCGAAGGACTCCTTGAGTGCGAGTTGGATGTCGCTCATTAGTTTATTGTATTCCGAGGAGGTCTTGTAGTCGGCCCAGAAGATTGCCTGTAATTCTACGGAGCTATCGGCGAATCGGAGCAGGTTCGTCTCGCAGCCATCAACGCGCGGGTTGGCGCGGATGACGGATTCCATCAGGGCGAGGGCGCGTTCGAGTTGGGCGCGGTCGTTGTCGTAAAGGACGCCGACGGTAATCGTGGTGCGATTGAATCTTCCTCGCGTGTAATTGCGGATTTGTTTATCGACGAGGTCCTTGTTCGGGAGGTTGATTTTTTCTCCGGTCAACGCGGCGAGGGTGATGCTGCGCAGTCCCATTCGGATGACGAAGCCGTCGTACTCGCCGAAGGAGATGCGGTCGCCCTCCTTGAAGAGACGGTCGATCATGATTTCCATCGAGCCGATGGCGTTGGCGATGGTGCTTTGCGAAGCCAGCGCCACCGCTGCCCCGACAAAGCTGACTCCGGTGAGCAACGGCACGATGTTGAATGTGGGATCGATTTTCTGGATGATGAAAATGCCCGCGCCGAGCGTGACGATCAATTTACCCACGCGCCCAATCAGGTCGGCCCATCGCTCATCAAGGTTCGTGGCTTCACCCTCCCAGCGTTTGCGCAGGACTTGGGCAATGATGTCGACGATGCGAAACGAAAAAACGAGGACAAGCAGGCCGTTAAGGATGGGATAGATGTCACTGTGCATGTGCATCCACAAGACCGGCGGCATCTTAGTGATGGCGTCGAAAGCGATGATGAAGAAATAGGAAAAAATCAGGAGGCATGCGGGCATGCGCAGGGCTTCGGCAATGCGGTCGGCAAGATCCGATGGACTCTTGCGCATAATCTTGCGGACAACGCGCCCGCTGAACCGATACACCAAGAGAGTCGCCAACAGGCCGATGGCGATATAAATGTAAAAGTTAATCAGGTCCGGGCTTCCGGCATGGTGCGCCAAGAATCGGATCGCGTGCCGAGCGGTGTTTAGCGTGGGGCTTTCCTGGATGATATCGGTAAAATTGTTCATGGCGTGCAAAGGCAAGAAGTCGTAAAACTATCCGGCAGACGCCATGAACGCACCTTCAATTGTCTTTCCTCCACGACTTGTCCCCGGCGATCTCATCGGCCTGACGACTCCGGCCAGTCCTCCCGAGAAGCCGGAATTGATCGACGAGACCATCGCGCGCCTGACGGCTTTTGGCTTTCGCATCAAGCCGGGGAAGAATCTGCGCAAGCGAGACAGTTACCTCGCGGGTAGCGATGAGGAACGTGCCGAGGATATTAACGCCATGTTCGCCGATCCCGAGGTAAAGGGAATCTATGCGTTACGTGGCGGATACGGCTCATGCCGGATTTTGCCCCTGATCGATTACGCGGCGATTCGTGCGAATTCGAAACCCTTCCTCGGCTATAGCGATGTGACGGCAATGCATAACGCGATTTTGGTCAAGACCGGACTGGTGACTTTTCATGGTCCGAATGCCTCAAGTGCTTTCCAACCGGGCAACGAGGCGACCTGTCGGCGAGTCCTGATGGAACCGATCGATCTTTCCGCATCGACATTATTTTCTCGGGATGCCGCGAACGAGGCAAAGCTGAAAACGGTTGTGCCAGGACGAGTAATAGGACGACTCATCGGTGGAAACATGACGTGCCTGCTGCGTCTGCTCGGCACGCCCTATGCGCCCGATTTTCGAGGCGTGATTCTCTTTCTTGAGGACACCGGTGAGAAGGCTTACCGCATCGATGGTAATTTCTGTCACTTGCGTTTGGCTGGAGTGCTCGATCAAATTGCAGGCTTGGTGATCGGGCAATTTGATCACTCCGATGCTGCGGAAGAAACGCGAATCGCGGCCTGCCTCCACCGCGAGGCCGAACGGATCGGTGTGCCTTGTGTGACCGGCGCACCCATTGGTCATTTTGCGGAACAGATCACGATTCCACACGGTGCACAGGCAGAGTTAGATGCGGATGTGGGGAGCTTGAAATTAGTGTAGGGATCGGGCATTCGACCTAGCGGTTAATTTGTCAGCATGCAAAACGCGGTGCGTGAAAGCTTAGGCAGTGTTGCAATGCTCTTAACAAGAGTAGGTTATGGAAGGTGTCCGGCATTGGCACGTGCAATGCGCTTTCCTCAATATGAAAATGAGTCTCTATCTGCCAATGATTTTGGTTGGTGCCGTCATGGCCTTGTCCAGTTGCGCGACGTCCAATGATGGTCGTCCCATTCCCGGAACGCTGCAAAGTACGGACAGCAAGAACAGCGAAAACAACACGCCGCGGACAAATCCGACGCCGAATCCTGAGCCCGCCTCCAATCCGCCCGGGCCCGATTATCGTCCCGTGAATCAGTAACTTTTTTTGAGATGACCGGCTTCCCGATTCGGGAGGCCGGCATCATCTTCAAGTCATTCCATTACGCCCGACTGGGCAACGGTGCGGGCTTATTGATCAGCGCCCAAAAAATACCCAACTGACGAATCGCATCGCAAAACTGCGTAAACTCGACCGGCTTCACGACGTAGCCATTGACGCCCAAGCGATAACTTTTCACCAGATCCGTTTCCTCGCTTGAGGAGGTAAGCATGACGACAGGGATTAGCTGCAATCTTGCATCCGCTTTGATTTGCCGCAGAGCCTCCAGCCCGTCCACTTTTGGCATTTTAAGGTCGAGTAGAATGAAGAGGGGATCCTCGCCCTTATGATCGGCAAAGGTTCCGCGCCGATGCAGATAGTCGAGCGCCTCTCCGCCATGGCGGGCCGTGATGACCTCGTTGACCAGGTTGTTTTTTTTGAGCGCGCGCAAGACAAGCTCGACATCGTTTAGATTGTCTTCGACGAGGAGGATGGGTTTGAGGGGTGACATGTTTAAGTGGCGAAATCCGCTTTAGGGAGGGTGAAATAAAAAGTCGCGCCGACATTCACTTCGCCATGGGCCCAGGTGCGTCCTCCATGCCGGGCGATGATGCGCTGGACATTGGCCAGTCCGATGCCGGTGCCTTCAAACTCTTCCTTGAAGTGGAGTCGTTGAAAAATGCCAAAGAGCTTGTCCGCATACTGCATATCGAAGCCGGCGCCGTTGTCCTTGACGTGGAATTGGAATTCGCTCGAGGTCTCCTTGTATCCAATCGAAATTTCCGCCTTGTCGCGATTGCGGGTGTACTTGATGGCGTTGCCCAACAGGTTCATCCACACTTGCTTGAAGAGAGCTTTATCGACGTAAACCTGGGGCAGCGTTTCGATTTTCCAATCGATGGTACGGCCCTGCATCTCGGACTCCAATTCCTCACGGACCTTGGTCACGAGCGCCATCGTATCGACTCTCGTCGGTTGCAAGGCTGAGCGTCCCATGCGGGAGAAGGCCAGGAGATTGTCGATTAACAGACCCATTTGCGTGGCGGAATCGGAAATCACTCTCATATAGCGGACGCCGTCTTCGCCCATGACGGTGGATTTTTCACGCAACAAATCGACATAGCCATCGATATGGCGCAGGGGAGCACGAAGATCGTGGGAAACGGAATAGGCGAAGGTCTCCAGCTCTTTATTGACCCCTTCGAGCTTGACCGTTTGCAATCGGAGTTCTTCGTTCAGGGTCTCGATTTTTCCAGCGGCTTGCGTTCGTTCGCGGATTTCGCGCTGCAGGGCCTCGTTGGTTTTTCGTAGTTGCGAGGGGCTGGGGAGCGCGAGTGCCTGCGGGACGAGTCGGACCAGCAGAACGGCCGTGACGATGGAGGTGATGGCCGTGATCGCCTTGATGATTCCCGACAACCAATAGGTGGGCACCCAGATGTTCAGGATTTCCATGAGATGCGTCGTGCCGCATGCCACAATAAAGATGGCGAAGCAAACGAACATCCAATCAAAAACTAGGTCCTTGCGCTTGCGAACGAAGTAGAGAAGCGTGATGGGAATTGAGTAATAAGCCATCGCGATAAATCCGTCAGAGAGGACGTTCAGCCAGATGACGGCGGGATTCCACTCATAACACATCCCATGCTGCATGAAACCATCTGTGGAAAAGATGTGTTCAAGGAAGTCCATGGAAACTTATATCGAGGAGAATACAAAGTCTCACCACTAATATAGGTACAGGACAAGAAAATGTTTCGACGTCGCAAGTTGCGAGATTCGATTTCAGACGGTAATGGCAGGACTTAAAATGGCGTCTCTCATGCCGTGGATCAGTTTCTTGTCGGCGGGGACAAGAGTGACCAAGACGCCGCCGAGTGTGACCCGATCGGCGACGACAAAGTAGTAGGGGCAGACCCGGGCGCGACCGGTGAGGGTGACGATCTCGTCGTTCTCCGCGACGTAATCCTGCTTGGCGAGGGCACCTTTCATGAAGCGTTGCAGGACGCGCGGATGAGTGGAAAATTCGGCCAGGCCTGCGCGGACTTGCTCGGTCCATTGTTCGGCGGACATGTCGGAGCCGACGTAAACGCCGCGTGCACCCCAAGCCAGCGGCGAGAAGCCGGAAATCTTCAAGACCAGTTCGCGCTGCTTTTGGCTGAACTTTTCCATCTCCTGCCACGACTGGATGCCGAGCTCGGGAATCACTGCGTGGGGCGGCAGGGGGGTGGGATCGAGCACCCACGAGTAGGGGATGAAGCGCTGGAGAAATTTCTGTCCCTTTTCGCCGATCTCCTGCCGCCAGAATTCCTGGAGGGGGCGCGACCAGAACAGCGCGAGCCATAATTTTTCTTCGAGATACGGCTTGAGCGGTGCGGTGAGGGGGTGCCCGGGTTGCCACGCTTCCTTGAGTTTGGTCAGGTTCGGATAATCGAATGCCTCGAAAAAACGATAGGCGGGTTTGCCGTTGGGTGTGTAATTCTCGACGGAGCGCACGCGATTCGCGCCAAGAAGCCATTCCATTTCAGGGCGGTAGGAGGCGCTTTCCTCGGAGATGAGGACCTCGCCATCGTTGAGCACGGAGGCAAAGCCTTTGCGCATGCCGTCCGCGCCGCCGAGCACATTTTCTCCTAGCGCACTGTAGGTCTCGCTTAGCCACGCGGTGAGGCCGATGCCGCCGGGAACGGAATCGATTTCGCTTAAGGCAAAGCCGTCGTCGGTGAGGATCAGGTCGGGACGAATCACGGCGGAGACCTGGCCCTTGACCTTTTCGTGGCGAGAAAGGGCGATCAATTCCGGCGGTTTCCCGGCATCAAGTAATGGCGCGACCCATGGATGCATTTTCCCCGCCGCGCTCTGGCGATAGAGCAGATTGCAGGCGGTGTTGAAGTGGTGCAGGACGATGCCGAGTTTTTCCAGTATCTCAGTATGCGTAGCACTAAGTGCAAACGGCTGCGGCGCGGTGCGCCACGCTTTCTCCGCGAAGAGTCCTTCGGCGGGGAGGTGGTCCCGCACGTAATGGGCTCGTTCAAGGGGTGTCATGGAGAGAGGCTAACGTGGCACAAATCGAGGTAAGTGCAAAACCGGATTATCTTTGAGGTTGTGAGGAAGTGGGGCTGATGCAAAATTCATTTGTGACTCGCATCGAAGCTTCCAATGGCAAGTTGAAGGTCGAAGTGCTCGGCTGGGACAAGCTTTGGGCGTTTAAAAGCCGTCTGGAATTCCCCTTGGAACATCTGGTTCGAGTGCGGCCTTGGGACAAAGAAATCGATGGTCAATGGCGCGGTTGGCGAGCTCCGGGAACATCTTTCCCGGGCGTAATCGTGGCAGGAACTTACCACTCCAAAGGCGAGCATGTGTTTTACGACGTCCATAATTTCGACAATGCTCTTGTCATCGAACTTCGGGACGAATGGTATACTCGTTTGATCGTGGAAGTGACCGAACCCAGGGCCGTTCTCGGGCTCGTGCAAACGATGAGCGCCTAACTGCGAACCTGCCCGGTGCCGCGGATGACGAACTTGTAGGAGGTCAGTTCGTCGAGGCCCATGGGGCCTCGGGCGTGGAGCTTGTCGGTACTGATGCCGATTTCCGCGCCGAAGCCGAATTCGCCGCCGTCGGTGAAGCGGGTCGAGGCGTTCCAATAGACTGTGGCAGAGTCGACTTCGTTGAGGTAGCGCTCTGCGGCTGCGGCGTCTTCGGTGATGATCGAGTCGGAGTGATGGGAGCTGTGTTTGGCGAGGTGGGCAAGTGCTCCATCAAGGCCATCGACGACGCGGGTGGCCAGGATCAGGTCGAGATATTCGGTGGTCCAGTCTTCTTCCGTGGCGGCCTTGATGTTGTCACCGTGAGCGAATTTTTGCACCGTCTCGTCGCCTCGGATTTCCACTCCGGCCTTCGTTAACGCAGAGGCAATTTGAGGGACGAATTTGTCGGCGATGGTGCGGTCGATGAGGAGCGTTTCGATGGCATTGCAGACGCCGGGGCGCTGGACCTTGGCGTTGAGGATGATCTTTTCCGCCATGGCGAAATCGGCATCTTTGTGGACGAAGACGGAGCAGACGCCGTGGGCATGCTTGATCACAGGAATGCGCGATTCGGCTACGACGGTTTCAATGAGGCTGTGTCCGCCGCGAGGAATGATCAGGTCGATGTAGTCGCTTTGCTTGCAGAGAAAGGGGACGAGTGCGCGGTCGGTGTTGTCGATGAGTTGCACTGCGCCCTTGGGTAGGGAGGGACATTTTTGGAGCGCTGCGATGAGCGCGCGATTGGAGTGGATCGCTTCCTTGCCACCGCGCAGGACGGTGGCGTTGCCGGTCTTGAGGCAGAGCACGGCGGCGTCGATGGTGACGTTGGGGCGCGATTCAAAAATGATAGCGATGACGCCGATGGGCACGCGAATCTTCGAGATGATGATGCCGTTGGGGCGCGTCCATTCGGTGATTTTTTGGCCGAGGGGCTGGGGCAGGGCGCGGACCTGTCGCACGCCCTTGACCATGGAGGCGAGCGATTTCTCGGTGATGCGGAGCCGGTCAATCAGCGATTCGTGCAGCCCGGCTTCCTTGGCGGCGGCGATGTCCTTGGCATTAGCGGCAAAAAGATCGGGCGCGGCTTTTTCCAATTCCAACGCGATTTCATCGAGCATGTGGTCGAGGCGCTCGGTGGGCAGCGTCGCGAGAAGTTGCGCGGCCTTGCGAGCCGTCTGGCACTGTTCGCGGATTTGCGCTTCGGCAGGGGTAAGCTGGTTTCGGGTGGTCATGACTTCTCAAACGATACACTAAATTGGCGCTTCTTCGAGGGCTTTTAAGAATTCGACCGGCGGGAGGTATCCATGGGCCTCGATATAGTGAGCGATCATGACCGGTGCAGCGAACGTCGTCTTCTTAACGAAAATCAAATTCGATTCGCTACCGACCGATGTAGGTTGACCGTGCGCTTCTGTGAGCAGAACCTCAGAATTAAAAAGGTTGGTAGTACTTATCCTGATTTCTCCATTGCTCATGCACTCCTTCGGACAAAAGAACCGATTACCTTCTCGGTCCTGCCTTGAAACCGGGTAGCGTGAATCCTCTTTGCAAACGGGAACTCGAGTAACTTCTTCGGAACATAATTCGCAAATGTGGAATCCGCGATAAAGCTCGACTGGGTTCTTTGCCAGAAGTCTTAGTTTATCAACAAGATTTGAGGAGACCGTTCCCTTTTCATACGAATGAACATTGTCGAGCCAACCAACATGAACGATACCCGGATGGTTGCCGCCACCATAAGTATAAGGGCTGAGATCAGGGAAATAGGCCATGGCAAACGGAACTGATCCTTCGACAAGCTCAGGATGACTAACGGTTACGGATGAAAGATCGTTCCGACTTGTTCGCCTTCGCAAATTGAGACGAGGACGTTCTTTTGGCGGCCGTTGGCGATTTGCATCGGGATGCCGGCTTCGTTGACGAGGCGCGCGGCCTTGAACTTGGAGATCATGCCGCCGACGGAAGTCTGGCTTTGGGTGCCCCCGGCGAGCTTCTGGATTTTGGCGTCGATGCCGTGCACGTCGCGGATCAGGCGACCGGTGCCGTCGGAGTTGGTGGCGAGACCGCGGATATTGGAAAGAATGATCAGCCGTTCCGCGCGGGTGAGAATGGCGATGTGGGCGGAGAGCTGGTCGTTGTCGCCGAAGCGCGCGCCGACGAGTTCGTCGTAGGACACGACGTCGTTCTCGTTGAAGATCGGAACGACGCCTTTGTGCTGGAGAAGGTGCTCCACGCTACGCTGGACATTGCGGTAGAGGGCGCGGCTATCGAGTTCCAGATAAGTGAGCAGGACCTGCGCGACGCGCACGCCGGAGTGATCGAAGGCTTCGTCATAAAGCCGCATCAACCGGGGCTGGCCGAGCGCAGCGCAGGCCTGCAGTTCCGCCATGACGGTGGGGCGTTTTGTCAGGCCAAGAAGAGACATGCCGCAGCCGACTGCGCCGGAACTGACGAGCAGCACTTCATGGCCCTGCTTACGCAGTTCGACCACTTGGGCGGCGATCTGTTTGATCTGGGCGACATCGACTTGACCTCGGGGATCACTGAGAATGCCGGTGCCGAGCTTAATCACCCAACGCTTGGCGACCGGTCCAAGTTTGTTCTGGCTCACGGGATGATGGACCGCACGCGGCGGTAAAGTTGATAGAGATTCCAGCCATGGCGCACACCCGCAGCCGCAACTTGCCTGGCTAGATACAATTTGCTTCCGGACTTCACGAGTGAGGGGGACGACTTCTCTTTCTTCCAGCCAAAGGCTGTAGAGATCATGTTGAAGACGAGAGGGACAGCAGCCATGATCCATGGGTTTTGGCGAATGAAGCCGAAGCCGCGCATGCCGTATTCGGTATAGCGAATGGGCTTTTCCAATTGACCATAAGCATCCACCAAGTCCTGGCGTTGCCGGGCGATTTGCGTGGCGAGCCGTGCGCGCCGCGTCAGGAAGTCTTCTTCTTCGGGAAGATTCATGGTGAAGTCTCCTCAGTCTTCACAATCGGACGAAGGCCTTCCACATCGCGACGCAGTTCCGCCAGCGTCTGGGAAAGGAACTTGGGGCGTTTCTCGATCATCTGCTTGGCGACGATACCAAGTACGGTTGTGGCTATGATGCAGAGACCGGAAATGATCCCCAGGACAAGAAGAAGATGCGTGCCCGAAAGAATGACCAGAAAGCAGAGGAAGAAAAAAACAGTCATTCCCAGGCACAACAACGCGGCCACGATGACCGCGAAGAGTTGCGCTGCCCGGGTCGCCTCTTCCTCCAACTCGAGCGTGACGAGGTCAAGCCGGGTATAGAGGATGGCGACGATTACGCCCCAAAAAGAGCGGAGCGAAACGAACAGGTTGGGACTGTCGCCCGGTTCAACGCTTTCAGGAGCTGCCATGGCGCTGAGTGGGCGAAAACTTAGTCGCGACGACGCAGAAACGTACCGGCGGCGAAGCCGAGTCCGAGCAGAAATCCAACCCCGGCGGCGATGCCAACGGCGTTCCAGGGATTATCACGAACATACTCATCCGTAACGGCCACGGCTTCCTTGCCCTTGGCTTTGACGGTGTCCTGCACGGTGGCCAGTTTGTCCTGGGCAACCTTGAGGCTCTCTTCGACCTTCACGCGGGCTTCGGCCGCTTTTTCGCCAACCACGGAGGCGGTGGCCTTCAGCAGGTCCTGCACATCCTTGGTCAGGACTTTGACGTCTTCGACGAGTTTCTCACGAGTGGCCGACGCATGTTGATTGGAGTTCGTTGACATAAGTATTTCTGTTTCCTCTTAGTTAAGCTCAGGGGGGCTCGAAAGCAAGTAATGATTAATGATTGGGATCCACGGGAGTGGCGGCATCCGGAGCTGGAGTGGAGTCAGGCTTAGCCTGCTCCTTGGTCTCCTGTTTTGGCCCGAGAACGATGAAAAGTTCATCCAACTGATTCAGGTCTGCGGTCGGTTCGATGACCGCCTCACGGTATAGGCCAAAGGTCGGGTAGGCGTTCTTGAGCGCGGGGACTTCAGTCACCGTGCCCAGTCGCAGTCCGGCGGGAAAGTAGGGGCCCAGGCCGCTGGTGACCGCAAACTGCCCCACGGCGACCAACGACGTCTTGGGGAGATAGTTCACTTTGACCTGCGGCTTGCCTTCCTCAAAATTGCCCTGGCCTTGCACGATGCCCTGGTCCTTTGTGCCATCGATGGTGGCGGAGATGTTGCAGTTTTGATTCACCAACAAAATCACGTCCGTCACGTATCGGGACACGTTGCCCGTCTTGCCCACTACACCGCGCGGAGAGACGACCGGTTGATCCGAGGTCAGCGAATATTTTCCGTGGAACTTTTTGTCGAGGTCTTCGTTGTTGGCCCAGCCGACATTGATTTGAACTGAGTCCCACCAACTGGACGGCTCGCGGCTGATGACTCGGCAGGGCAGCAATTCGTATTGCGATGCGGCTTGAAATCCGAGCATCTCGCGCAGGCGCGCATTTTCCGTTTCCTTGTCGGACAAAAGTTGATTGCGGATTTGGAGTTCCGCGTTCTGATCACGCAACTTTTTCACTTCGGCCTGCGCCTGGTCCAGCGTCTTGAGCTTGGTGTCCATGTGGCTGAACATATTCACGGGCGTTTCCACCACGCGCAGCACGGGACCGAGTCCTTCCATGGTCCCTTTGCGCATCGGTCGCGTGACCTGTTCGGGCAGGAAGAGAAGCGCGAGAATCACGACCGCCGTGATTCCCGCAAACAAAAGTAGAGTGGTGTTTTTATTCACCGGAGAGAATCCCTTGCGGATTAGCCCCGACGCTCGGATTCGGCGGCGCGCTTCATGTACTCGAATTCCTGGAGCACCTTGCCCGTGCCTTCGGCCACTGCGCTGAGCGGATCTTCGGCCACGTGGACGGGCAGTCCGGTTTCCTCGGCCAGCATTTTGTCCAAGCCGCGGAGCAACGCGCCGCCACCGGCGAGGACGATGCCGCGCTCGACGAGATCGGCGGAGAGTTCCGGCGGGCAACGTTCGAGCGTGATGCGGATCGATTCGACGATGACCTGCACCGGTTCGGCCATCGCTTCGCGAACTTCCTGCGAAGTGATCGTCAACGTCTTGGGCAGACCGGCGACGAGATCGCGGCCTTTCACTTCCATCGTCGATTCCTTTTCGACCGCGTAGGCGGAACCGATTTTGATTTTGATGTCCTCGGCGGTACGCTCGCCGATCATAAGATTGTAAGCGCGGCGCATGTAATTGATGATGCTCTCGTCGAGTTCATCCCCGGCCACGCGCACGCTGCGGCAAAAGACGATGCCGCCGAGCGAGATAATCGCCACCTCGGTCGTGCCGCCGCCGATATCGACAATCATGTTACCCGCCGCTTCCTGCACGGGCAGTCCGACGCCGATCGCTGCTGCCATAGGTTCTTCCATGAGATAGACGTCACGTGCACCGGCGTTGATGGCTGAATCCTTGACCGCGCGCTTTTCGACTTCGGTGATGCCGGTCGGCACCGCGATGACGATTCGGGGGCGACGCTGAAAACGGCGGTTATTGCTCACCTTGTGGATGAAGGCCTTGAGCATCGCCTCGGTGATTTCGAAATCGGCGATGACGCCATCTTTTAGAGGGCGGACCGCGATGATGTCGCCGGGCGTGCGGCCGAGCATGCGCTTGGCTTCGTCGCCGACGGCGAGAACGCGCTTGGAGCCGGCCTTGATCGCGACCACGGAAGGTTCGCGCAGGACGATGCCGCGGTCACGGACGTAGACGAGGGTGTTGGCGGTGCCGAGATCGATGCCGATATCGTTGGAAAAGAGACCTGAAAAAATATTCATGGAAAATTAGGTTATGAGAAAGAAATGGGGAATGTTATGAGAGAAATCGAAATGAAATGGTAGCATCTTACAGAAATGTCTGGCCAGCCGCTTCTTGGGCACGAAACCCGTAGCGGCACACTCTTATCTAGGGGGCGGGTAAGGTAGCGTCAAGGGTGATTGGGCGACGACATCTACCAGTAGATACATCTCGGTTCGAAAATTGAGATCCTTTAAAGATATGCGTTCGCACTGGTCCGAATGTCTACACGTCGTCTTTCTTAAAGAAATGTGGATATTATTTTTACTTCAAAGTAGGAAGTTGTGGTCGATTTAATTAATCGAGGCATCTGGTGTGAACTGGTTGTCTAAGCCGGAACCACCAGAACTTCATCTGAAAAAGCTCTCCATTCAGCAATGAGTGGAGAAACAACCCTTACTTCCATGTCCACTACGATGATCCACGAGACAGCAATAAGTCTTCACAAGGCATTATCTTCCAAGGGAAAGGGACTTCAACTTAATCCTAAAAACGGGCGGGATGCGGCCATTCATTTTGAACTCGCGGTCAAATTGGGTTTGCCCGCAGAAGGTTTTTCACCAGCGTTAAGGGCGTCTGGAAAATCAGCGCAGGAGTATCTTCGCGCATTCATAACCATCGCCCAGCCATTCGCGATGATGTTTCAGGAGATCTGGTCTTATCTGGCCAGTCATTGTGCTCCAAAGGCGGAGGAAACGCTCCTTATACGTTTTGGCTTCGATGAGGATGCTCAAGAAATTGACTGGGACCAATTTCGTCAAATGGTTGAGTCCACAAAAAAAGTTTGGGGCACCAGAAATATCATGGTCTGGCCGATAGAAGAACTGATGACACTCGGTCAAATGCTTTGGAGGCACCAGCCGCATGGCAAAGATACGCACCAAGCTTATCAAAGGGGCGAACCATTTGAGATGCCGAAAATTGAGATCTTCGACAGCCGTGATGAAATGGCGAGTCGTGTAAGAGACGTCATTCAGACTTGCATTAATGAAATTCATGCAGAATGGCCCATCGAGGAAAAAAGAAGACGGGATTTTCCTGAAATCAATGAGAGGGTGAAGGATGAATATGATGAAGATAGCTACCGGCAAAGCCTGTTGCATGCCTCGTATGGACTTTCTGACCTTATACCAATGTGGGCTTCTATTTTAAGAAATTGGAGGAGGATTCCCGAGGCAGCCAAGGAAGAAGCGCAACGCTTTTATAATGCCGCCATTATCCCGAGATTAAAGCCAGTTACAGAAGCGGGATTGGTTAATGTGTTGGAACTGCTCGATATCCTAGAGATGCCGTTTTGGACTCACCGATGGCATACCTACGAAGTTTGGGCTGCGATCAAGGCATTGGAAGCCCTGAAAGATCTTGGCCCTCAGCCCATCATCAATGACGGCCATATCGCGTTGGATGCAACCAAGCCAGCCGTCATTGCCAAATTATCGACAGAGCCAAGGCTCTATGCTCAGGTACAGGCCCAAACAGATTTGAAATATAAGTTCGCAGGGAAAACAGCCATTCGGCCCGATCTCCGCTTTTCCCAAAACGATCCAGCAACGAATGAAGAGACGGTCGCTATTATCGAATTCAAGCAGCGTCGAATTCTTAAAGTGGAGCACGTGACGGAAGTTTTGGCTGCCTATTCTCTTGGCGTCGGACTTGGTGGAGGGGTGGTCATGATAAATTATGATTCCGCGCCAGATGTCGATGTACCTGTGGGATGTGTTTTACTGGGAAACGTTCACCCGGGAAAACCTGAGGCGGTAAAACTTTATAAAAAGTCGGTCAGAGACTGTTTTGAGCAAGCTAAGATTGTGGCGCGAACAAAAAGGATATTCGTGCTTCTCGACGTTTCGGGAAGCATGGAATCTAAATACGAATCGACGGCCTCTCAAAGAGGATTGATGCGTCTTAAGGCAATGCCTTGGATCAAGGTCTTCCGATTCAATGATGGGCTAGTCGCTGGTGGGGATCTAACCATGCAAAATGGCCCGATAGTAACGCAGGGCGGCACAGAATTGGGGACTGCGCTAACACAGCTGTTTGAGCTGCCCGAAGGTGGAATACCGGAAAGACTTCTTGTCGTTACCGACGGGGATCATGGCAAGCCAAAATTACTATTAAAGCGCATTGGGGAGTATGAGGAGTGCGCGCCTGACCAGTTGGAAAGTCGGTTGGCTTGGCTAGCAAAGGATTGAAAGTGAGCGACACGTATCCGTAAATGGAGTTGCTTAGTAAAGGATAGCGTCGGACCGGAGGGATTTGAACCCTCGACCTCTTCCACCCCAAGGAAGCGCCCTACCAAGCTGAGCTACGGCCCGTGTCGCCGAAAAAGATCGGACAGGAAAGGTCACTTTGCCAGAACTGCCGCGTGCGGCAAGCTTGAAAGCTGAAATGGCGCCAGAATCGATGAGATGACAGACCTAATCCGGGCCGCGGGGCTTGGCTTCAGTAGCAACCGGTGCGGGGGGAGGCGACTCGACGAAGTTTGCATTGGGTTTCAGGTAGACTTTCTTGCCGGGATAATCGATTGTCAGTTCAAAGTTCTTCCAGACTTCATTGCCGATAAGGCCGCTCTGATGGATGAAGAGGCCCTGGTCTTGCTTAACCACGGAAACATACGGTTCCTTGAGCAAGATGTCTCCCAATTGCGCGCCAAAGCAAAACACTTTTTCCTGCCAGATGCTTCCGCCAACGCCTTCAGCCTCGCCTTCCATGCCTTTGGAAAAGGCGAGGTTCGGATAGGAAAGAGTAAAGTGTTGTGAAAGGACAAATCCACCGGAACAACCGGTATCCAGAACGAAGTCCGCAGAGTCGGACTCGGAATGACTATTGTTTAGTTTGGCTTTCACATAAATTTTCGAGCGGGAGAGCGTGCAGGGGAGCAGTTGCCCGGCATCCGCCGCGTTAAAATTTTCAGGGGACATGAACTCCACCGTCTTGGCGATGTAATCAATCTTAATGACGTAGTTGCCAAGGATGTCGTACCCGAGGATGCCGTCGATGCGCGGCATGCAGGGTGCGATGTTCATACTGACGTGGTCAAAAGTGAGGCCGGGCAAGGCGAGGCTGAGGTCATCCGTGTGATTGCCGAGAACGACCTGCTTTCCAATTCCCGCAAGTGAATCGTAAGTCGAGCTCCTGGGAATTTGATATTGGGAAACGGACATTCCGTCGATGAGAGAAGCTGCTGCGCCGGTATCGAGCATGAGCTTGACCTTGTCGTGATCGTTGATGGTCGTCGCAATGACAATTTCTCCATCGATGTTCTCAAAGGGCATCGTTGCGCTCGTCCCCGACTTAAAAGTTGCGTGGAGAGGAGCCATCGATCCCAGGCCGCGCCGTTCCCTGGGCCAGTCATCCAGCAGGGCTTCGCCCTTGTCCGCCTGCTCTGGCGTTAGGGAACTGGTGACTTCGTGCCTGAGCGCAGTGGCGTCGTCCTCCTGATCTCTTATGGTTGCCAGTTCAATCCATTTGTAGGCTTGGACCGGATCGCGTTGAACAAAAATTCCGTTCCAATAAAAATAAGCCATGTAGTACTGGGCGCGGGCGACGTCACGGTGGGAAGCCTGTAAAAAATAACCAAACGCTTTTTCGGGATTCCTGGTTGACCCCTTTCCGTTGAAATAGTCGAGGCCGGTTTCAAGTTGCGCCTGCGCATTGCCTTGAGCGGCTGCTTTGGCATTCCAGGACAAACTTTCAACATCGCTTGGCGATACGCCATTACCCCTGGCATAGCGCTCCGCGACTTGCATTTCATCAGAGGGATCATTTCCCGCCGTGGCGGCGGCCAGGTAATACTGAAAAGCCTTGGTCTGGTCCGGTGGAACCCCGAAACCATTGGCATAGATGAGGCCAAGCCAGGAAATCGCGCGCGTGTTATTTTGATCGGCAGCCTTCTGCAGCCAGATCAATCCCTGATGATAATCCTGGGCCACGCCGACGCCGTCACAATAGGCTGCGCCCACTTGTTCCTGGGCATCCGCATCGCCTTTCCCGGCGCTTGCCAGAAGAGAGTTAAAATCAGAGGTGAGCGAGACTTTGGGGCGCAAGAATGTGGGCAGGGGTTGACCTGGGTTTCCGTCGAGGGCGGGATCGGAAAAGCCGGGCTCGATGCCGAGCAGAAATATCGCCAGCGCCAGTTTTGCAACATGCTTGCAGTCGAAGTTCATTTTTTTGCCCTTCTGTTAACTTCGCAGAGAATATTGGTCATAGCGTCTTTGAAAAAAGTGACGAATTCACTGATGGCACTTATACGAGTTCGAGGAAGTCGGCTGCTGTCAGTAACCGGTTACGTTATCGACTATAAAAAAACTTCCGGGCCGACGTGGAAATGCAGGGCCAATTTCTTGATGTGCTTGGTGGTGAGGTTGCGTTCGCCGTCCAGAATACGGTAGCCGAGGCTGATGTCGGTGCCGAGGAGACGGGAAAGATCACTGGCGGTCAGGTTGTTTTCCGTGAGGAGGAACTTGAGTGTTTCCAAGCCGGAGCGCTTGGAGAGCTTTACTGATTGCTCCTCATAAGCCTCTACTAAGTCGGCCAGCGTTTCGAGGTAATCGGTCTGGTCGGGCGTGCGGGCGGGCAGTACGGCAAGGACATCCATGATTTCTTGTGCGGCTTCCAGTTCGGCATCGTCGCGAATCTTCCGGGGCATGAGGAGGCCGCAGAGTTCGCGGTAGGTTTTGGGAAGGTGGGGCGCTTTGCCGCTTTTGATTTTGGTGCTCATAATTCCCTTTTCCATTGATTAGTGTCGTACTGCTTATGGGTTAAAACGCGAAGGACATAACAGATGTTTCGGTCGTAATGGAGAGCGGCAATAATGCGGTACTTGTTGCCGCCCACATCGAAGATAACGACCGGATGTCCTTTTTCAGTTGTGGCCACGTCCGCATGATTGAAAGTCTTTCTAAGCTCGGCGAAGTGAAGCCAGGTGGTTCCGCTTACGACCTTGTGCCATTGTTCCAGTGAGGATTTTGCAGCAGGTACGATTTCCCAGAAATCCTGCAACCGCTTCTTCGAAATGACCCGCATCGCATCTACTCTAATCAATCTTTGACATATTGTCAAAGATTGATTAGAAGCCTAAGGGAGAATTGGCATTTGTGCGCCGGAATTGGCCGGTTTGAGAAGGTGGCGTAGTACCAGCCACAGAAGGATCAGGTAGCCTCCAAGCACCAGCAGTTCGACCAGAATAAACAGGGGCAATTTGAAATCCATGGCGCCACGACTTGCCATTTGATGAAGATAATCGTCCAGATTTGCCTTGGATAGCCAGCGGTGCCACAGACTCGGTTCCAGTGCGGCAACGCAGCACCACAACAGGAAAAACTCATGCTGCCATTTGCGGTGGAGCACCACTGCCGCGGAGAAGCACAAGGGCAACATCGCGATGTTCAGGTAGTTCGAGTAGGACTTTTTGCTCAGGAGCATGAAGACCAGCAAAATCGCCGTCAGGCCCAGCAAGGACACTCCGGAAATGCCACCCCGCCGAACGTTTTTGTAAAGAAGCAGGCTCAACATCCCGATTGCCCCCAAAAGGAGAAGATTCAAGAGCAGTCCGGCAATGTGACCGGAAGGATTGAATCCAGTCAGCGTTAGCAAATAGGGAAGATTGCCGCTGCTGATTTGCACCCCTTCCAGTTTGAATGGAAGCAGGATATCCGCGCCGACCCAATAAAACGGCAGGTAAATCAGCGCCAGTCCGATGATAATACCGCTGGTAAAATGGAGCCGGGCTTTGCTCATGAGCCACCAGTAAGGCACGAAGATGAGGCTTAGAAACTTCACGGCCCCTACAGAAAGGGCGATGAGGAGACCGCTGAAAAACTCGCGTCTGGCCAGGGAAAGTCCCAGCGCGGCGGCAAGAAAACAGCTCAACCAAATTTGGTTCTGGCCGGCGATGACGATGTTCAGGATGGGGACCGGGTTGCACAGATAGAGAAGCAGTCCCAGCTTGGAATCCGCAACAGACAACGTGCGTGATGCCACACGATGCCAAAGGAAGATGGCGATGCCTTCGAAAATGATGGCGAGAAGCACAATGGCTTTTGCGGAATCCCAAATCGCCACGGGCCCGGCGGCGATGTAGGGAAACAGTGGTCCATAACTTGTACTGAAGTCCCGATAGGTAATCTTGCCCTCCAGCGCCATCTTGGCGGGCTCATAATAATAGGTGGGGACATCTGATGGAACCTCGAACCTGAGGATGACAAACAGGGCGATAAATAATCCCAGTCTTGAGATCAGCCAAAAGGCAAATGCGCCCGGCAGAAACAGATGCCCTCCTCCGTTTACCGCAGTACGTTTGAGGCACATAAAACAGGCCAGGCACCCCAGTCCGATGGCTAGCTTGGCCAGTATTAGTTTATCATTTTCCATTTTTTCTCCGAGCCAGTGAGTTTATTTCTGATGTTTCCTTGATTTGCCGGGCTTGCCGAGTCTCTGCAATCTGAAATAATCAGATCGCGCCGGAGACCGTCCTTGTCCCTGGCAATCGCGTATAACCATTCCTACCATGATCTTTCTCGGCTGGAATCGCCCTCTTCTTCACTCAACAGTAGATTGGCTGCTCGACGCGGCCAACGTACCGGAAACACCTGATTTATCGAGGCTCATTATCGTGGTGCGTGGTCGCCGGGCGGGGCGACGTCTGCTGGAATTGCTGGCGATCAAGTGCGCCGATCGCGGCGAAATTCTTGTGCCGCCGGAGATTATGACCCCGGCGCGACTGGTTGAGCGATTGACGGAAGATTTACCGGGCGATTTTCAGGCGGCTTCCGCGCTCGCTTCTGCCTTGGCTTGGGCTGAGGCGCTCGGGAATGCCAGCAATTCCGACCGTGACATCCTTTTTCGACGACCGGGCGCGGATCAAACGAAACCCGGGTTGCGCGCGCTTCTCGGTCTCGGAAAGCATCTCAATCAAATCTGGTCGGAATTGGGTGGCGCAGGCATTGGCTTTCGTGACGTGGCCCAAGTGCTGGCCGAACGATTCCCCAACATCGCCGATTTCGAGGTGCCGCGCTGGGAGATGCTGGAGTCACTCCATCGTAAGGTCGGACAAATTCTGCAAAATCACGGGCTTGTCGATCACACGCGTCTTCTCATTGATCGCGCTCGTCGTGGAGAAATTATTTCCGATCGACGGGTTATCCTTGTGGGCGTGGCGGAAATGCCGCGGATCGTGCGTGAATTTATTGCGCGATTTCCGGAAGCCCCGACGGTCCTCGTCTTCGCGCCGGAAACCGAACGCGAAGGCTTTGATGAGCTAGGCATTGTTCGCGCCGAACATTGGAACAAGCGTTGCGCCGAAGTGAACGCAGGACAGATTCATTTGGTCGAGCGTGACCGCGATCAGGCGTTTCGTGCTGCGCATATTGTTACGTCGTGGCGGGAAAGCGGTATCGCGCCGACGCAAATGACCCTCGCGGTTCCAGACGCCGAGGCGCTTCCCCGTCTGCGCGAAGCATTGGACAGCGGGGGCGTGAAAACGCGCTGGGCCCAGGGACGTCCCGCTTCGGATGCGCCAGCCTTTCAGCTTCTTCGTCTGGTTGCGGATTATCTCGATCATGGTCCTGACGAACCGCCCCGGTATAAGGCGGTGGCGGCGCTGATTCGTCATCCTGATGTGGCGAGGATCGATCCCGCTGACTGGTCGGCGCTGGATCAATTTGCCGCCAAACATCTGCCTGAGCGTTTTGATCCGGACAGTGTCGACGACGTCTCAGGACGAGTGAAGAAAATCGCGGAGGTGCTGGAACAATTGGTTGATATCGCACCGGTCGAGATCAATGCGAAAGACGCCGCTGATTGGACGCTGCATCTTCTCGTCCGCGTTTATGGCGATCGCGAGGAAAATGCACTGTCTCCGTTTGGACGGGTTGCCGTTCATGGGTTGGAATTGTTGCGTGAAGTTCTTGCCGACACCGCATCGGACAAATTGCCCTGGCCGGAGAAGGTGCGTCCTGCCGATTTTCTCTCCGTTGTCCTGGGATTTTTGGGCGACCAACCGGTGCCTGAGCCGCCCGATCCGCAAGCTGTGGAAATCGTCGGCTGGCTTGAGTTGCTTGAGGACGATGCGCCCGCCGTGGTGGTCACTTCATTCTATGAAGGCGCTGTTCCCGAAAGTATTTCCGCTGATCCTTTTCTGCCCGGTTCGCTTCGGCAGGCTCTCGGTCTTGGCGACAACGCCATGCGGATGGCGCGCGATGCCTACGCTTTGGCGGCGCTGATGGCCAGTCGGTCCGAAGGGCGGGGCGGTGTGGTATTGATGGCTCCGCGCTTTGATCCCGGTGAAAATCCCGTGCGTCCCAGTCGTCTCTTGCTCAATGGACTTCAGGGAGAAGCGTTGGCGCGACGGGTCTGGTATCTCGCCGGTAAGCGCGAATCGGATCCGTTGCCGCGGCTGGCGGATGGTCCCGGCTTTTTGGCGGCAGCGCCCGGTCTGTATCCGCCGGTGGAAAAAATCCGTGTCACCGCCTTCCGTGATTATATCGAGAGCCCCCGTAAATTTTTCTTTCTCCATGTGCTTCGTCTGCGGGCCGAGAACGATGATGTGCTGGAGTTGGGCGGCGGCGATGTGGGCACATTGATTCACGAGGTGCTTGCCGCGTTCGGCGCGGATTCACGGTTAAAAAATTCATCCGACGAAGTGGAAATCGCGGCTTATCTCGAGGAAAAATTTGATGAGATCGTCCAGGCCCGTTTTGGGCAATGGGCGCATCCCGCCGTGGAGATTCAAATCGAGGAGGTGCGCCGTAGACTTCTCGAATTCGCCCGCGTTCAGCCAAGCCTTCGGCGGGAAGGCTGGTCCATTCGCTATGTTGAGGGGGAGGGGACATTAACGTTTGATCTCGCGGGATTGGAAGGCCCGGAAACATTGGCCGTCACCGGAAAGATCGACCGCATCGACAGCGATGCATCGGGTCAAAGATGGCGGATTATCGATTACAAAACTTCCGCGAAGAAAAAAGATCCCGCCCACGCGCATTATTCACGAAGCGGGGAGTGGATTGATCTTCAGTTGCCGCTTTATTTGAAACTCGCCGCGCCCTATGCCAGGGACAAATGGGGCGTCGAATTGACCCAGGAGAATTGTGAGTTGGTCTATTTTCAATTGCCGGAAGATGAAGCGGCTGCCGGACTTTCCGCGCCTTTCCCGGCGGACATGGTCGAGGAGGGCTGGGACGTGGCCTCGCATGTGGTTGGCAGGGTTTTACGCGGGGAGTTTGAAGAAAATCCCCCACTGCGTCCCGACCCGAACTGGACTGATCCGGCACTTCTCGCCCTTTGTGGACAAGTGGGAATTGTTGCCTCCGAACCAAGCGCGGTGGACGCCGTTGTGGGAGATTGATTCATCATGGCAACCACGATCATCAATGCCTCGGCGGGAAGCGGGAAGACCTATCGGCTAGCCGTCGCTTATCTTCAGGCACTGCTTCAGCCGCTGCCTGACGGGACGCCGACTCAACCGCAGCAGGTGCTCGCGACAACATTTACGCGGGCGGCTGCCTCGGAAATTTTGGAAAGAGTTTTGCGTCGATTGGCACTGGCGGTGGTTTCCGATGAGGAACGGTCGCGATTGTTGGCGGAGATTGGACATCCCGAATTGGGTCGCGATGAACTCGCGGCGCTGCTCGCGTCCGTTTGCCAGGCACTGCCGCAGTTGCAAGTCGGTACGATCGACGCGCTCTTTGCCCGAATGGTTCGCGTGATGGGTCTCGATCTCGCTTTCCCGCCCGCATGGACAGTCGCGGATGAAACGCAGGCGGATGAACTGGCTCACGAAGCGGCGGATCGCATATTACGCGGTCCCGATGTACAGCTTTCGCTCGGGCAATGGCGCCGCTACGCCCAATTCAAACCGGGCATCCGGGTGCGGGCCGCGCTGGTTGAGTTGCTGGAGAATAATCGATTCATGCTCATCGACGCTGAGGTGGCCGATGATAATCCCGATTTGGCGGAGCCGGTGAAATTAACGCAGGCGGAGGCCGCGAATTTCACGCAGATGTTGCATGCGTTCGATGGAATTCCGCGGACGAAAGCAGGCCAGCCGAATGCCAATTGGATCAAGGATATGGAGCGGGCAAAACTGATGTTCGCTGGTGAGGGGACGTTGATTGGTCTATTGTCCAACAAACTGTTGCGTTGTTCAGGTCAGGAGGGGGCGACGCATCGTGGCATTGAGATTCCGCTCGGACTGCGCAATCTGCTTGGTCCGTTGGTCAAAAGGGCTTGCGCCGATTTGCGCCGATTGCACGAAGCGCGGCTGCCGGCTCTCGCGGCCCTGGCGCGGGGCTACCACGAATTTCGGCGCATGGTTGCGTATGCGGGCGCGGCCTATCGTTTTCCTGAAGTCGAAGCGGCGGCAACGAAGACGTTGCCATCGCATCTCTCGGCAGATGATCTCTATTTTCGTCTCGATGGACAGGTGCAACATCTGCTGCTGGACGAATTCCAAGACACTTCCCTCAGCCAGTTTCGTTTTCTCTGGCCGCTCATTGAGGAGATTCGATCCTACGACCGATTGTTCTTCGCCGTGGGCGATGTCAAACAATCGATCTACGGCTGGCGCGGGGCCGACCGGCATCTCCTCAATCAATTGCCGGATTGGCTTGATCCGCAGCATCAGGACAAAAAGCTGAAACGCGAAACGCTCGACAATAGCCGCCGTTCCAGCCGCGCCGTGCTGAAAGCCATCAACCGCCTTTTTCAGCGGCTGGACCAATTCGCGTGTCTCGACCCGGAGATCTATAAGGACCAGGCAGAAAAGGACCGGGTCAAGGTGCGTCGTCGTGCGGCTGCGTCGTTCATCTCCGGTTATCGCGAGCACCTTCCGGCGGGAGACAATCAGTATCTCGCCGGGCGGGTGCGATTATTAATCACTCAGGAACCGAACGCCGAAGTTGAAGCCGAGACTGAGGAAACTTCCGGCGAGATCGAGACGATTCTGGCCGCCGTTGAGCAACATCGCCGGGAAGATTCCAACCGCGAAATCGCTATTCTTTGCCGCCGACGCAAGTTGATTCCCTCCATCATCGCGGGCCTGCGATTGCGCGGCATCGAGGCGAGCGGCGAGGGAGGGAGTCCCGTGGCCGATAGCGCGGCGGTTGAACTCGTCCTCTCGATGCTGACGTGGCTCGATCATCCCGGTCATTCGTTGGCGAAGGGACATGTCGAACTAAGTGGCATGGCCGGGGTCTTTGGCATGGCCGGTTCGGCGCAGGATCAATTTTTGCCGAAGAAGATACAGACGGAAATCATGCGGCGCGGTTTGGCGGTCGTGATGACCGATTGGGTGAGGCACGATCTTTTCCGCCAGCGCTGCACAGTGCATGACCAAGTTCGTTGCGAGCAATTGGTCGAATTGGCCCGTCATTGGGAGATTGCTGGAGGTGGACGTCTGTCGCACTTTGTCGAGCGCGTCCGTTCACAACGACTGGATAATCCGATTTCATCGCGTGTCCGGGTCATGACCATTCATGGATCGAAGGGGCTCGAATTTGATGCGGTGATTCTGGCTGATCTTCAAAGCAGCGGCGGCGCAAGCAGCGGTCCTCAGTTTGTCGTTACCACAACCACGCCTAATGAAGTTCCTGAAATTCATCTGCTACCCACCCGCGATGAGGCCGAATTGCTTGGCCTGCAGGATCTTTATGAGCGCCATCAGCAAAATCAGTTTGAGGAGGATTTGAGTGTGCTTTATGTGGCACTGACTCGCGCGAAGTCGTTTCTCGATGTCGTGGTGCCCGCCTCGGAGAAGGCGAAGGCGTCGTTGGTCGGAATTCTCAGCGAAGGATGGGGACATCACGATGCCGGAATCCATTTGATCGAGCAGTGTGCCGCGACGCCGAGGCCCAATCCTTCTACTAATAAAAACGTCATGGGGCGCGATGGGGGAATTTGGGAAACGGGAGGCGATCTGCGCATTTCCGATTTTCAACCAGTGCCTAATCGCCTGGCCGCTGTGACGCCTTCAGGTCGGGAAGGCGCCGGGGTCATGAAGCTAGCTCATGTTCTCAACACCGGAAACAGCCGCGCCCTGGAAAGAGGGACCGCCGTACATGCGCTGCTTTCACAAATCGAATGGAATGAAAACCTGCCGAAATTGGATGATTGGATCGATTCGATTCCCACACGTGAAGCTGACCCAGAAGCCTGTCGCGTTGCCGCGAAAGAACTCTATCCGCGACTCCGCGATTCTCGCGACAACCTGGCCGGTGTTTTTGATTCCGTGCACTGGCTCAGTCGATGGAAGAACGAGGGCGTGAGTCGTCTCGAAGTTTGGCGGGAGCGACGTTTTGCCGCTGTGCTCGACGGCGAATTGATGAACGGCTCGTTTGATCGCGTCGTCTTTGGATTGGATGCCAAAGGCGCGCGGGTTCGCACGCAGGTTCTTGATTTCAAAACGGATCGAATCGCCAATGAGGCCGAGCGCGAGGAGAGGCGAAAATATTATCAACCGCAGCTCGATGCATACGTCGGCGCCTTGCACAAATTGTTGGCATTGCCGCTGGATTCCATTCAAGCGGAGTTGGTTTGGATCAATCGATAATATGCCGTCAGATGCTGGTTTCTGATAGATTTGTAAAAATGAAGCGACGTTATTTCTTTTGCTCGGGACTCATTTTGCTCGGATGGATCAGCGCTGGAAAAATGAGCGGAGCTTCGGCGGACTCTGCGGTGGATCGATCACAATCGATTTATACCGGAACGACCAATACGGCGACTGACTCAGCCCCCATCACGCGATCGCCGGAAAAGATTTCCAAACCGGCTACTTCTTCCAATTCCACAAATAGCCCGACATCTTCTGCTGAACCACCAGCTTCTTCCATTCACGTCGCCAGTCTCACTACGGCCGATCTCAAAGAATTCGCGGACCTGTCCCCAAGTATTCAGGCGTTGATCGCCGATGGTCTGGATATCACCCGATTGAATCTCAAATATCAGTATGGTTCCGATGATCCCAAAAGCGGTGGCATGGATTGTTCCGGTACCGTCCATTACCTGCTGGAGCAAACGGGCCTCAAGGATGTGCCGCGCGATGCCAGCGAGCTCTATGCCTGGGTTTGGAAGGAAGGACACATCCGGCCCGTAGTCAGCAGTAACCCCAAGACGTTCGAGTTGGACCGATTAAAACCCGGCGATTTGTTGTTCTGGATCGGCACCTACGACGTTCAACATGATCCGCCCATTTCTCACGTGATGATCTATCTGGGCACCAATCGCAAGACCGGTCAGCGCGTGATGATCGGCGCGAGCGAGGGACGCACCTACGAGGGCAAGCCGCGTTATGGTGTCAGCGTATTCGATTTCGTCCTCCCAAAACCTTCCCGCTCTGGCGATGAATCTGAGAGCCGATTCATCGGCTACGGCCCGGTTCCTGGTTTGTGACGGGATATTGCGGCACAGACAGGCATCAGGCATGAATAGAAACTTTTATGCTCCCCTCTTGCCTTTTTGCCTCAGATTTTTGAAGATGGTGGGATGGACTTGACCCGTATCGTCGAATCGTTGCTCTTTGTCACCGATCGACCCCTGACCTCCAAAGCCATCGCGCGCGCCCTGAATGAGGCGGCGAAATTTTCTCCTTCGCCAGAAACCACCTCCAACGAAAAGAGCACTACCGCCGATGTGGAAGCGGTCATCGAAGAATTGAACAAGCAACTGGAGGCCACCGGTTCGAGTCTCATGGTGCAGGCCGTTGCCGGTGCCTATCAACTCAAGACCCGCCCCGAGTTCGCCGTCTGGACCAACCGACTGTTCGATCAGCCTAAGGCCCCGCGCTTGAGCCAGCCCGGCTTGGAAACCCTGGCCGTCATTGCCTATCGCCAGCCCATTGGACGCGCTGAGATCGAGTCGGTACGCGGCGTGGCTGTCGATGGTGTGCTTGCCACGCTCCTCGAAAGAAAGGTCGTCCGCGTCGCAGGCCGCTCGGAACAACCCGGCCGTCCGCTCCTTTACGAAACCACGCCGCTATTCCTCGAAATGTTCGGCTTGAAGGGGCTCGATGAGCTTCCCAACGCCGATGAATTGCGCCGGTTCCAGCCCCCTGAAATTTCCCATGCCCCCCAACAACAGCAACTTGACGTCGTCATTGAACCGACAGATGCAGCACCTGCGCCTGAAGGTGGACCAGATCGACCTCAAGATCCTGAAACTCCTCCAACAACGGATTAAACTTTCCACCCGGATCGGCCAGGTGAAGCGCCGTCACGGAGCGGCTGTCTACGTCCCGCAACGGGAGGTGGAACTGCGTGCCCGTGTCGCGAGCCTGAGCCGGGGCAAATTACCGGTGTGTGCGGTCGATTCGATTTATCGCGAGATTCTTTCCAATTCGCGCGCCGCCCAAGGGCAGGCGCCGCTTGGATTGCTCCGGACGAGCGCCGACTCCATCCTACTATCGGCGCGATGGCATTTTGGCGCTTGTGATGAATTTCAGACCAAAAAAACTTGGACCGAACTCACCACTGGTCTCAGGGCGGGATCGCTGACCCTCGCCTTGCTAACCGGGAATGACTTGGCTCGCATACTTAAGACGCCCGTCGCTAGGCGGCACTTTCTGGCTCACTTTCACATTGTGGGCGACTTTCCCTCCACCTCTGAGAAAAAGGTCCCGTTGGCCCAGAGGATATTGATCGTGATGCCTCGTACTCAAGGAGTTACCTGTGCTGTGGACCGAATGCTTATTTTAATCGAGTGCAAATCCACACTGAATGCGGTAAAAAAGCTGCCCAACTCCATGTCAGACCGTTCCATCCAAGCCGAAGAATTGCCTTTTAGCGGGCAATCCGTCCGCAGCGCAACCACTGCGCTGGTACGTTTGATTTTGCCCAAGCGCATGGACGCATCCCAAGCCACTGATCGATTGCTCGCGGCTGGGAAAGCGAATGGCATTCAGATATCCCTTCTTGGCGTTTACCCTGGTACTGAGAATTATGGCGGATAACGCTTCAGTACCGGAAGGCACGCCACCTCCTTCCACTGTGCCCAAGGCTCCACCTCCCAAGCAAGGCTTGGTTGGAAAAGTCATGGTGATGCTTTCCTCCGTGGCCAAGGCTCCGCCGACCCGGACACAGGGGGTGGTACATGTCGCTCCCGCGAGTACTCCCAAGGAAGCTCCCTTGCGCTCTTCTCTTCAGGTGCATGCCCCGCCACCTCTCGCTGCCAAGCAGAATTCGGTGGAGGGCAAACTCCTTCCTCCGGGAGGTCATGTCGAAACGAAATTGCCGCCTCCAATGACGACTTCGCGTGAGCCGTCTTCTTCTGGTTCGCCCACCGGTACTACTCCAGATTCGAACCAAGAAAATCCACCAACCCCCGCCGCCGCAGAATCTCCATCTCCCGAAAACAGCGCCAAACCGTTGCCAGCCCTGCCAGCCAAGGCACCTGCGCTGGAGAACAGCGATTCGAGAAAGACCACGGTTCGCCTGCTCATTCCGTCGATCAAATTGAATCAACCCGCGCCGGAGCCGGAGCCTGAGGATGAAACTCCCCGGGAGTCGATTATTCTTGGACCGGGAGAAAAGGAAGAGGAATTTCCGACGAGGGTTCGTCCGCCAAAGATCGTGGAGAAACCGGCCACTACTTTGGAGCCGGTACTTGAGTCGAAGCCTTCCGGGGAAATATCTGTGCCCCCTTTCACGCCTCTTTCCGCGCCAGCCGTGGTTATACTTCCTCCCGTCGGGCCAGCTGCCGAAGCTCCGGCGGGTCTTCAACCCTTGGTCGTACTTTCGGAGCCTGCCACAGCGCCTGAGGCCCGGACACCTGCCCGTCCGCCGCCGCTTCCGGCACCGAAGCTCATTGAAAAATTGACAGTGCCTGGAGTTCACGTCGTTCCGAAAATGGTCGGAAACGAACCGGTTGCGCATGTGGAAAAACTGCGCCCTCAGCCACAACTTCCTGTCGAAGGTGGCCGGAGTGGGGAATCCGCTCTTTCACATCCTGTCGATTTACATGACCCGGCGACGGTTCTTCGCGCTCCGGCATTGATCCCCGTGGAATCGAAAACGGGCATCACTCCCCCGCCAGCTTTACCTTCCAAGGCGGGGACGGACTCGAAAGTCAGCGGGCCCATCTCCGTGCCGGAAAAGGCCGCTCCTTCTATCGTCACTTCCAAAGTCACGCCGACTCCGATTGGTACGCCTTCCACTAAAACGGAGGAGAACAGGCCCGCGCTCAGGCCGGCCGTTCTCCCCAATAAGTCCCTCAACAATCCCAAAACAGTTGAAGCCGGTATGGCTGCGCCGGTGGAAAAAACGTCAGCAGTCCTCCTTCCGGACGTCACAGGCAAGCCGCCTGAGACTGGAAAGCTGCATGCTCCCGTCGACTTGTCGGCGAAATCGGCGGAGAAACCGCCTGCTGTCCCAGTGGACAAAAAAGCTCTACTGCCGCAGACCCGCGCGGAGCGCGCCAAGAAAAGGCGATTGGTGGAAATGGTTGTTTTCTACGTGCTTCTTCTTTGCGTCGGTGTGGGACTTTATTTTGGAACCCTCTATTTCAGCCGGGAAACCCGGGTGGAAGGTCAGGTCATCCCACCGAACGGCATGCCTTTGGCCGATGAAGTATGGATCGTGAGCGATTTCCGGCAGCTGACGACCGGTATCGCCGAGGATGTGGCCCAGGAGCGCGCACCTCTTCTCCAGGAAATGCACGAGCGCCAGGATCATGTTCAGCGTGTCCAGGCCGATATCGCCACGCGTGAGGAACGCATTCGGCTTTTGCAGGCGCAAATTCAATCGGCCAAGGATGAGGAAGTCAACGTGGTTAAACAGGCTCGCGACGCAGCCCAACAGCTTTGGGACGGTCCCGGGGCGCAGATGGACGAGGAGTATAATGCTCGTCAGAATGAATTGCAGAACACGATTGCCAACCGGGCGAAGTCGCTGAACCTGAAGTACGCTCCCGATCCCACTTACAGCGCGCCCGAGGTCTGGGCCAATGCCTACCGACTCGCCCTTTATGAAGTTCCGAAAGGCGTCGACAGTCCCAAGGAATACGATTGGTTGAACAATCAAATGAAAGCATGGCGGGACTTCGTCAAGACGCAGGACGATCAAAGGGAGCAACTGCGCGAGAAGGCCGCCCAGATCAAGCTCGAGCCCGCGTCAAAGCTGGCCGATCTCAACGCGAAGATCGAGGAATTGAATCATCGTATCGAAAGCACCCAGTCGGAAGAAGATCCACTCAAGCCGGAACTTCAGCAGGCCCAGGCCGATCTTGCGGAATCCCAAACCACCGAAATGGGCCTCGATGCCAAGTATTACAAGCAACTCAGCGCCCTGCCATCAGCCAGCATCACCAAGCGGTTGCCTATGGACCCATATGGTCGGTTTACCTGGGGCGACGTGGAAAATGACAGTCCCTTTGCCGAGGGAGAGAACGAGCATCACTACTGGATTTTTTCGCGCGCAACCCGCGCCGATGGACGTGAATACTGGGCACTGGGACGTTTCAGCATTACGAAAGACCACACCATCGGATTGTTGATTGAGCCTGATAGTTTTGTTTCAACCAAGGCCATGCTGCGTCCCGAATTGTCGCCGGATGAGCAGGCGCAATAAGAACACCGTCCGCCGGACTTGGGGGTGGCGTCGCTGGATCAGTTCCGCCCAGCAGGAACTCTGGACTGAACGACTCACGGCTGCCCAAGCTCCGCCGTGGGTGATGACGGAACGGCCTGCGGGTTCTCGAATCTTACTGGAGGTCTATACTTACGAGCATGCTGCCGTGCTTTCCCTGCATTCCCAGTTTGGCGGAAGCGTCCGAGTGGTGGCCGACCGGGAATGGTTGAATCCGCTACCTGCGCCTCCGCTTCGTATTGGGAAGAAACTGGAGATCGTCCATGAGAAGGAGCGAAATCGGTCTGCGGTGCCACGGCTCCACATTCCGCACGGTCTTGCGTTTGGCAGCGGCGACCACGCGACCACCCACATGCTGCTTCGGGCTTTGACTTGTCATGGCGATTGGCCGCAGACCGCCGCGCTTGATCTCGGAACCGGCAGTGGCGTTCTCGCGCTGACCGCACGGCTATTGGGTGCGCGAAAAATCGTCGCGACCGATTTTGATGCCGAAGCCATTCGTACAGCCCGGCAAAACGAGGAGCTTAATTTTTCCGTGCCGCTGATCCGCTGGCAATGTGCCGACGTCAAGCGATTGCGCGTTCAGGCTCGGTACGATCTCGTGCTGGCCAACCTGTTCAGCGAAATCCTCGGTCAGGCCGCGCCACAAATTGCTGGCTGCATCGCCTCCGGTGGTCAACTTTGGTTGAGCGGTATTCTGCGCTCTCAGCGGGACGAAGTGATTGCGGCTTATCGTCGGCAGCGACTACATCTCACGCGGACGGTCAGTCGCGGGAAGTGGGTCCTATTGCAGTGGCGCAAGCCCGATAATTCAGGCAAGCGCCGCGATCAAAGCGACGGCGGGACGAAGAAAGCCGTATAAACAAAATAGCCGATGGCACTCACCGCTAGGAGGGCGAGGACGCTCAAAGTTGCGACCCACGCTTTGTTCGATTGTCCCCGGGCTTTTTTGGCGACGGGGGATGCGTTGATAAAGTTCTCAGGTCGGCCCTGCGAGGCGCATTCGGAAAGGTTGACTCGCTCGGAGAGGCTCGGCATCGGCTGGCCTGGGGGCGCATGCTCGGAATCGTAGAGGAGCTCGATATTGCCCAGGCGCACGACGTCGTTACGGCGAAGTTTTTGCTCGGCAATTTTCTCGCCGTTGACACGGGTGCCATTGGTCGAGTCGAGGTCCTTGATAACATAGTCCTGGGCGTCGAGCTTGAGTACGGCGTGATGGCCGGAAACGCTCGCGTGCTCGACCTGGACCTTGTTGTCGGCGACCCGACCCACGGTGATCTCGGGGCCGGTGAGGTCAAAAGATTGTCCGGCAAACTCCGGTGACTGTGCGACTAAACGGGGCATAGTGGCAAACGCTACGAATTATTGGCTGACTTATCAATCATTTTACCAAAATCTCGGAAAAAGTAGTCGGCGTCATGGGGGCCAGGCGCCGCTTCCGGGTGGTATTGAACAGAGAAAACCGGCTCGGATCGGTGGCGCAGACCCTCGCTGGTTTGGTCGTTGAGATTGATTTGCGTGGTCTCCGCTTCCGCTGCCGGGAGAGACGCGGGGTCAACTGCAAAGCCGTGGTTTTGCGAGGTGATGCTGATCCGGCCCGTGGTCAAGTCCTTGACCGGCTGATTGCCACCGCGATGGCCGAATTTTAATTTGAAAGTTTTTCCTCCGAGTGCGTAGCCGAGGATCTGGTGTCCGAGGCAAATACCGAAGATCGGCTTCTTGCCGATCAGGGAGCGAACGGTCTTATGCGCGTAGGTGATCACACTGGGATCGCCGGGGCCATTCGAGAGAAAGATGCCGTCGGGATTGGAGGAAAGTGCTTCGTCCGCTGTGGCGTGGGCCGGGAGGACGCGCACTTGGAAGCCGTGCTGGCGGAGGCGGCGCAGGATATTGGTCTTGAGGCCGAAATCGAACGCGACGATGCGGTGCTTCACGGGCGGCAGCGGTGCGAAATAATCTTCGCCGGTGAGGGGAGGCGCACCTGCCGGGCGTTTGCCCTGAATGAGCGTCCACTTGCGGCTGAGCTTGTTCTCGGGGTCCCAATCGTATGCAACCGGGCAGGTGACTTCCTTGACGAAATCGCGCTCGAGATAAGACCACTTCTTTGCGAGGTCGACTGCGGCGGCATCGGACAACTTTTCCGAGGTCATCACGCCGCGCAGGGAACCCTGGGTGCGCAAGCGCAGGGTCAGCGAGCGGGTATCGATGCCGGTGAGGCCGGGGATATTGTAGCGCTTGAGGTAGGCATCGAGCGTCTCGACGCTGCGCCAGTTGCTGACCACGGGTGAAAGCTCGCGCACGATCAGGCCGGAGACATGGGGTTGGCCCGACTCGACGTCGAGCGGGTTGATCCCGGTGTTTCCGATGAGCGGATAGGTCATCGTGACGATCTGCCCCTTGTAGGAGGGATCGGTCAGGATTTCCTGGTAACCGGTCATCGACGTGTTGAAACAGACTTCGCCATTGACGGTGAGTGGCGCGCCAAAGGACTGGCCGCGCCAGATACTACCGTCTTCAAGGGCGAGGAGAGCGGGATTCATGGTGCCCCAATATCGCGGGTTAAGCGCGAAGCTCAAGAAATTGTGTGTTAAAATTTCCGTCATCCTGAGCTTGTCGAAGGATCAGACTCGTGGCCACTGTCGAAAAACGTGTACGGCTGCTGATCTTGTGTTCAACAAAGGGTGAACTCCCTTGTGATTAGGCCGTCGATCGCGGGCGTGTAAGTGAGTCTGATCCTTCGACAAGCTCAGGATGACGGAATGTTATTGTAGCAGGTCGCCATTGATGACCTCGGCGTAAGTCTTGAAATGAAACTTACAGACCGATTTCAGCGCCTCCGGTCCTGATTTCTTCACGATCTCACGGGCGGCGGCTTTCACCTGAGCAGAGGCTCCCTTTGGCAGTGTTATGCCGACTTTCTCACCGAGGTATTTCAGGCGCGTGAGAAAACCGGCGCGGGCGAGGATGGAGGCGGCGGCGACGGCGATGTCGCTTTCGGCTTTGGTTCGTTGCTGGAGGATGATCTTTTTGCCGTGCTCCTTGAGGGCGCGCTGGATGAGGCTTTCGTGCGCGAATTTATCGGAGAGCGCACGGGGACAATTCGGCCACCGGGTGAGCAGGTTCTCGATCACGCTCGCGTGGCCCCAGGCGAGAAGGCTGTTGAGGTTCCGGAACTTCACGTAGAGCTCGTTGTACTTCTCGGGCGTGAGTACGATGACGTTGAAACGATCGAGCGTGATCAGGTCCTTGATGGCATCGGCGAGATCGAGCGCCTTCTGGTCGCTGGTGATCTGCTTACTGTCCTTGACGCCGAGATCGAGCAACTGGCGTGGCAGGTTGCCATCGACGAAAACGCCCGCGATGACCAGCGGCCCGAAGAAATCGCCCTTGCCGCTCTCGTCGATGCCGAGGTGCGGCTGGAACATCTCGGGATTGTGGACCTCGTCGTAGCCGACCTTCGCCTCGCCGACGATTTCCGGCTCGATGGTGAACTCGACAAATTCCTTCGCGCCCTTGCCCTGTACCAGCAGCTTGCCGGAGGTGTAGGCGTTGATCGTGAGTTTTTGTTTCTGCGCGCCGAAGAGCGTGTAGGGTACTTCACGGAACGTGAAACTTTTTTCCTCCAGAATGATGCGCAGCTTTTCCGCCTGGGCAGGAGTGACTTTAAAAGTGAAGCTGGTGGGATCGGGCACGGGTTTAAGAATTTTTTGACGGAATTAACGGAATTAACGGAATTACGGAATTTACCAAATTAACGGAATTTTTTGACAGGAAAACAGGAAAGCGTGAAATATGGGAACTGATTTCTCGTTCATCCGACTTATCCTGACTTATTAGACCCATCCCACCGGTGATAAAATCTCCCTCATCCGAAAAGCAGTGGCAGACGTTACGCGTCAACCTCGCGGCTTGGTATGCCACGGCGAAGCGCGATCTACCCTGGCGACGAACGAACGATCCCTATGCGATCACGGTCTCGGAGCTGATGCTCCAGCAGACGCAGGTGGTGACGGTTATCCCTTACTATAAGCGCTGGCTGAAACAGTTTCCAACCTGGGACGCGCTGGCTCGTGCCAAGGAGTCGGAGGTGATCAAGGCTTGGGAAGGACTGGGGTATTATCGCCGGGCGCGGAATTTGCAGATGCTGGCGAAGATTGTTGTGCTCGCGGGAGGCGAGCTCCCCCATGACGAGGAGGGCCTGCTCAAGCTTCCGGGATTTGGGCCTTATACTGCCGCCGCCGTGGGGAGCATCGCCTTCGGGTTGCCGCTGGCCGTGCTGGATGGAAACGTGATGCGCGTGCTGACTCGAGTTTTGGCGAAGTCCGAGGACATTTCGCTTCCACGAACACGGGCGATATTGCAGGAGATTGCCACGGTCTTTTTAGGAGACGGCGATCCCTCCATCCATAATCAAGCGGTGATGGAGTTGGGCGCGACGGTCTGTCTGCCGCACAATCCGATGTGCCTGATTTGCCCGCTCCAAGGAGGCTGTGCCGGGAAAGATCATGCCGAAGATTTTCCCGTCAAAACGCGAATCGCCACCGAAAAGCGTATTGAAACGGTAGCCATTCTCCGCCACGGAAATCGCTTTTGCTGTGAGCAGGTCGCCGAGGGAAAACCCTGGCACGGCCTCTGGCGCTTCCCCGATTTCGACAAGACCCGCATGCGGGGCGGGCGTGTGCTGGCGACGATCAAATACGGCATTACCAAATACGCCGTGACGATGGACGCCGTCGAGGCGAAGTGGAAAGGACGAGCGCCGGTCTTGGAATCGGTGCGCTATCTGACGACAGAAGAAATGAACGCTTACGCTTTTGCCGCCCCACATCGGAAGCTCGCGTTGAATCTAATGAACCCTAAGATGAGTTGAACATCCTCTTTTATGTCATTCTGGGACTATCTAATCCTCAATCAAACGCAGAGGACATTTAAAAAGGCGTTACGATCATTAAAAGCCAAGCATTATCAGGAGGCACTCAATCTGATCAACGAGGTCATCACACGAAAGCCGGATTACTATCTTTTTCATTTCGTGCGGGGTACGGCCCACCAACGCTTACAGAAAAGAGATGCTGCATTGCGAGATTACGACGAGGCATTACGTCTAAAGGGGAATCATGCCGGAAGTCATTTCAATCGCGGTCTTACCTATTATGAGAACAAGGAATTCAAGCGTGCTCTGGACGATTTTTCGGCCGCCATTGATTTGAAATATGACGCATTCGCGGCGCGCGCTTTGACTCATGCGGAAATGTGCAATACGGCGCGAGCCTTAAGTGACATTGAAGAAGCTGTCAGACGTAAACCCTCTGATGCGCAAGTCAGGCTAATGCAGGCGATGGTGGATCGGCGGTTAGGGATGATAAAAGAAGCTTTAGCTGATCTTGAGACGGCGCTAAATCTCGATTCAGAGTGCAAGTTTGCCCACAACTTGAAGGCTTGGCTTCTTGCTACAAGTGAGAGGAGTGAGTTTCGCGATGGTCGACGGGCTGTTGAACATGCCATTAAAGCCAAGGGAAACGATGCTCATCCCCATCCTGGAATTATCGGAACTCTCGCCGCTGCCTATGCCGAAGCCGGTCAATATGAACAAGCGATCCAGTGGGCAACCTACTTTCTCGAGAATAATCCTCCGGAAGAAAATGTAGAAGCGGCGCGACGGCGTTTGGAGCTTTATCGTCAGGGCAAGCCATACCATGAGCCAATTGGTACATTTGAAACAGTTCGAGATAATCGGCTCGAACAGCCGAACTGATCCTTCGACAAGCTCAGGATGACGGACTAGTGATGCCCGCCTCCGCCGCAGGAGTGTCCGGAGTGTCCCCCATGACCTGAATCGGAGGAATCGCCGCCGCAGGTGAATCCGCTGTCTGCGCCTGCTGATGGAGGTAAAGGAGATGAGGCGGCTGCGAACATAATAATCGCAGGAATGGAAAAGCCGATGGCGGCGAAGACAAACAATGGCCACGCGTCGGAGCCATCGGTAATTCCGGCAAGGCAGCCCACGCTGAATCCGATAAAGATGAAGCCGGTATTTCGCATCCAGACGCGGGTTGAGGCGCGATCGATGGTGCTCCAGATCAGCGTGGGTTGGCCGAAGAATTTTTGATAAGAAGTGACGGTATCCTTGCCCCAGCTTGAGAATTTCGCGTCCTCGGTTTTGTTGCCCGTATGAGGGGAGTGATGGAGAGGCATCTGGAGGATTTTCGGGCAGAGCTGATTCCAATAGTCCTCGCTGTGGAGCAGGTGCAGGTGCCAGGGCTTGTCGATAATGGGCGAGGGGCTGACGGGATGGCCGCCTTCCTTGGCGATGAAGAGGAACTTCACGTATTCATCCACCACCTGTTGGGTAAAAGCTGCGTTCCATTTGTTTTCCTTTGCGAGCCGGTTGAGGAAGTCTGTCTTCTGACAGAGATCCTTGAGGTGATCCTGAATGCGGTGGAAGCTTTGTTCCTGTGCCGGGGACAGTGTGGGCGGTGGGAGCGGTGGGAGCGGTGGGGCCATGTCGCGGAGGGTAGGAAGTCGCTGGTGTCGAGGCGAGGTATAAAAAAAGCCCCGACTTGAATCGGGGCTTTTTTGGAAGACGTCCGCCGCCAGAGATAGCGGCGGCTACCACGGAACGGCGGTCATAGACCGCCGCTACATGGGGAACTAGTTCTTGCTCTCGGCGCGACGGCGTTTGCCTTCGTCGAGGATCTTCTTGCGGAGGCGCAGGCTGGTCGGCGTGGCTTCGACGAACTCGTCTGGTCCGATGTACTCGAGCGCACGCTCGAGGCTCATCTTGATCGGCGTGTCGAGCTGGATGCCCTTGCCGTCGCCCTGGGAACGCATGTTCGTCAGCGCTTTGGCTTTGCAGGGGTTGACGGCCATGTCGTCCGGACGGGAATTTTCGCCGACGACCATGCCGGCATAAATTGCTTCGCCAGGGCTGATGAAGAGGCGACCGCGTTCCTGAATGTTGTTGATCGCGAAGCCGGTGGCGTCGCCCGTTTCCATGGAGACGAGCACGCCGTTGAGGCGGGTCAGGATTTCACCCAACTTCGGCGCGTATTCCTTGAACAAGTGGCTCATGATACCTTCACCACGCGTCAAATTGACGAGGTCGGTTTCGAAGCCGATCAAGCCGCGCGTAGGAATCACCGCTTCCACCGAGACGGTGTTCTGGTGGTGATTCATGTTGGTGATTTCGCCTTTGCGATTGGCCAGGTTCTGGAGGATGTCGCCCAGCTTGTCGGCGGGGGTTTCGACATAGACGGTCTCGAACGGTTCGAGAACCTCACCCTTGTCATTCTTTTTATAGATGACCTCGGGACGGGAGACCATGACCTCGAAACCTTCGCGGCGCATCTGCTCGACGAGAATGGCGATCTGCATTTCACCGCGGGCGCTGATTTCAAACACGCCGGCCGCATCGGTATCGGCCAGCATGATGCTGACGTTGGTGCGGGTTTCGCGCACGAGGCGATCACGAATGTGGCGGGCCGTCAGGAATTTGCCTTCGCGTCCGGCGAGAGGGGAATCGTTGACGACGAACTGCATCTTGATCGTTGGCGGATCGATGTCGACGAACGGAACCGGCTCGGCGGTCTCGGAATCGGTGAGAGTCTCGCCGATGAAGATATCTTCGAAACCCGCGATGCCGACGATGGTGCCTGCATTGGCTTCGTTGATTTCAATCTTGGCCAGGCCGGCGTGGGAAAGAATCTTGGTTACGGTGCCTTTTTCGCGCGTGCCATTCTTGTGGATACAGAAAATCTTGTCGCCCATCGTGACCTTGCCGCCGGTGATCTTGCCGTAGGCAATTCGACCGAGGTAATCGCTGTAATCCAAATTGGAAACGAGCATTTCGAAATGCTTGTCGGGATTCGCGGTTGGCGGTGGAATCTTGGAAATGATCGTGTCGTAGAGAGCGGTCATGCCCGCGTTGCGGGTCTCGTCATCAAGCTGGCCCTTCCACTCGTGCGTGGCGAAGCCGAGCTTCGCGGAAGCGTAGACGGTGGGGAAATCGAGCTGCTCGTCGGTGGCGTGAAGTTCGAGGAAAAGCTCGAAGATCATGTCGAGGACCTTATGAGGACGCGCGTTTTCGCGATCGATCTTATTGATGACGACGATCGGCTTGGCGCCGACTTCAAGCGCCTTGCGGAGCACGAATTTGGTCTGCGCTTGGGGGCCGTCGAGTGAATCTACGACGAGGACGACGCCGTCGATCATCTTGAGAATGCGTTCCACTTCGCCGCCGAAATCGGCGTGACCGGGAGTATCGACGATGTTGACGTGGTAATCGTTGTACTGGAAGGCCGCGTTCTTGGCCTTGATGGTGATGCCTTTTTCCCGCTCAAGATCCATCGAATCCATGACGCGTTCGACGACGGCCTGGTTGGAGCGGAATGTGCCGGATTGGCGGAGAAGTTGATCCACGAGCGTGGTCTTGCCGTGGTCAACGTGAGCGATAATAGCGATATTGCGAATCTTTTCCATAGGGGTAGCCCCGGTTAAGGGGGAACCTGATAAGCTAGCGGGGTCTGAAGCCGCTTACAAGGGGATTCTTTAAGGCGTTGATGTAGCGACTATTTGACGCGAGACTTCCAATAATCGGGTTCGCGACTGAGATGCATTACCGCCCAGATAGTAATGAAATCATCCTCGAGAGTATAATAAATACCAAATGGAAAACGGTGAACCAAATATCTTCTAACGTTTCCTTCCATAGTGCGCCAGGCCAGCGGATTGCGCTGAATGGCGTTGATGCCGAACTCGATTTCAGAAATAAAACTTTCGGCAATTCTTGAATCAGTCCCGAGATAATAGTTGATCGTCTCGACATACTCCAACTCGGCTTCAGAGTGGAAGCCGTAGTTCATTTCTGCAATAGAGAGCGAGCGCGCAGCAAAACTTCGTCGCCGGGGATAACGGCACCTTCACCAGAAGCGACCTGTTGCATCCTTTTCTGAATTTCGTCCAGATGGGAACGTTCAATGGCGGGATCGATATCTGCCGCGAGGCTTTCTACAATCTTTTCAACGAGGCTGGCTCGCGAGGCAGGTGATAGTTGAAGGACCTCTTCGAGAAGATCGTTCACGCTCATGGAAGGAGCGTAGACGTGTCCACCTACGGATACAATCCCAGTCTGATACTAAGCCTTGATAAACCGCGCGATCCGTTCGACGGCAATTTCTAGCTGGCTCATGCCCGTGGCGTAGCTGCAGCGGACGTAGCCTTCGCCGCTGGGACCGAAGGCGGTGCCGGGGACGACGGCGACTTGTTCCGCCTTGAGCAGGCCGAAGGCGAAGTCGTGCGAGGACTTGCCGGTCGATTTGATGCTGGGGAAAAGATAGAACGCTCCGCGCGGCTCGAAGCAGGGGAGGCCCATGTTGCGAAACGAGTGGACGAGGAAATTGCGGCGCAGGCGATAGTGCTCGCGCATTTCTTCCATGTCGCCGCGACCGTGACGCAAGGCTTCGAGCGCGGCTTCCTGGCTGACGATCGGAGCGCAGAGCATGGCGTATTGGTGAATGCGCATCATGGCGTCGATGAGTGGCGCGGGTGCGCAGGCGTAGCCGATGCGAAAGCCGGTCATCGCGAAAGCCTTCGAGAAGCCGTGCAGGAAAATGGTGCGCTCGCGCATGCCGGGCAGCGAGGCGATGGAGGTGTGGCTCTGGGTGTAGGAGAGCTCGGAATAAATCTCGTCGGTGATGACGAGCAGATTATGCTCGCGACAGATCACGGCGATTTCTTCCAGCTCCCCAGCGGTCATGACGCCTCCGGTGGGGTTGCAGGGGAAATTGAGCAGGAGCACCTTTGACTTAGGCGTGATGGCGGTCTTGAGGACGTCGGGACGAAGCTTGAACTCATCCTTTTCTTCTGTGCCGAGCGGCACGGCAACTCCATGCGCCAGCGAGATGCTGGGGCTGTAGGAAACGTAGCAGGGCTCGTGATAAAGCACCTCGTCGCCGGGGTTGAGTACGGCGCGCAGGGCGAGATCGAGTGCTTCCGAGACGCCGACGGAGATCAGCACTTCAGTGGCGGGGTCGTATTGAAGTTTGTAATCGCTAGAGACGTAGCGGGAGATTTCCTCGCGCAGGTTGAGCAGGCCGAGATTGGAAGTGTAACCGGTCTTGCCGCGTTCGAGCGCGTAGATGGCGGCTTCGCGGATGTGCCAGGGCGTGACGAAATCGGGCTCGCCGATGCCGAGCGAGATGACGCCCTTCATCGACTGGACGATCTCGAAGAAATCGCGGATGCCGGAGCGCGGGATGGCGCGGACGTGGTCGGCGACGTAGTCCTTCGGTGAGGTGGAGGAAAGGGGAGTGATGGGAAGATGCATGGGAGTACGCTTTCGCACGGAGATGCGCGTCAGGGGCTGACCTGAAGCCGTTCTTCGTGCTCGACCTTGTGTGGCAGGACGCCCTGCTGCTTGTAGGTCTTCAGGTTGAAATGAGTGGCGGTGCTGAGCACGCCGGGGAGGGTGGAGAGCTTCTCCGACACGAAGCCCGCGACTTCCTGGAGGGTCTTGCCCTCGATGAAGACGAGCAGGTCGAAGCCGCCGCTCATGAGGAAGCAGGAATGGACTTCGCGATACTGTGCGACCCGGTGCGCGAGCTTGTCGAAGCCGCCCTCGCGCTCGGGCGTGACGCGGACTTCGATGACCGCCTTGACGTTGGTGCGCTTGGCCTTCTCGTCATCGACGATGGCCTTGTACGCGAGGATGACGCGGTCCTTCTCAAGCTGCTTGATCTGCTTTTTGATCTCATCCGGTGTGGTCTTCAACTGGGCTGCCAACACTTCGGGCGTGGCCAAAGCGTTTTCTTCCAGAAGAGTTAATAGAGCGTCCATCGGTGGAGCCTACAGGAAGTGGAGGCGGATGTCGAGATGGGGAAGCTATGATGTCTTCCGTAAATAGTTTGCAGCTAGCCGATCAAATCTTTGCTTGTGCAGCTTCCCATCAAAACTGTCGTAATGGCTTGGAATCATGAGTTGAGCGGATAGTGCTGAGGCCTTTTCAAGGCTCCCTTTAAAATATTCTGGGCAACTGTTCAAAAACGCGGGAGGAAGATGGGCCCCGAAGCCAAAACTTGCGAATAGGTCTCCGGCAAAAAGAAGATCATGCTGTTGACTATAAAATCCACAGTGTCCTTCGGTGTGTCCGGGTAAGTGGATGACTCTCAATCCGCCCCAAAAGGGCAATTCCATGTTATCGGTGAGAAAATGGCCGATTTCAACTGGACGGTAATTGATGAGCCAGCGACCTAACTTCTCCATTCGGCCACACCAACGACTCGGTCCATGATATTGAAAGGTGCCGTCGATATGAGGCTTTTCTAGTGGATGGGCAAAAAGCGGAGCTTGGGTCCGTTGTTTGATTTCGTCGAGATTGCCGACGTGATCAAGGTGGCCATGCGTAAGAAGGATGGCCTTGATATCTGTCCAAGCAAGACCAAGAGCCTGAATGGTTCGTTCCAGCTTGGGCAATTCGCCTCTTAAGCCAGTATCGATGAGGAAAGCTTCTTTCTTATCGCCATCGTACAGTAGATGAAATGTGCCCACTAAGCCACGGATTGGATAGATGATAAAGGAATCGCCCAATTGATAGCTTGGAAGCGTCATTCGTATTCAGGCATAGCGGGCTAATATCCTTCGACAAGCTCAGGATAAAGAAAACAAAAAAGCCCCGACATGAGTCGGGGCTTTTTGAAGACATCCGCCGCTGGGGACAGCGGCGGCTACCTTCCGTGAATTTGGCGAAATTCCGTTAATTCCGTCAAAATTCAGCGGTTCGTCTTACATGTGTGCGATGATGTTGTCGCCGAATTCGGAGCACTTGATCTTCGTGGCGCCTTCCATCTGGCGGGCGAAGTCGTAGGTGACTTTCTTGCTGGCGATCGCGCCGTTGATTCCCTTGAGGAGAAGATCGGCCGCTTCGGTCCAGCCGAGATAACGGAACATCATTTCGCCGGACAGGATGACCGAGCCGGGGTTGACCATGTCCTTGTCGGCGTACTTGGGCGCGGTACCGTGGGTCGCTTCGAAGATGGCGTGTCCGGTGATGTAGTTGATGTTGCCGCCGGGTGCGATGCCGATGCCGCCGACCTGCGCCGCGAGCGCGTCGGAGAGATAATCGCCGTTGAGATTGAGCGTCGCGATGACATCAAAATCTTCCGCGCGGGTGAGCACCTGCTGCAGCGTGATGTCGGCGATGGCGTCCTTGATAATGATGCCCGCGCCGGGTTTGCCCTCGGGAATCTGGCACCACGGACCGCCGTCGATCTCGACCGCGCCGAATTCGTTCTTGGCGGTGTCATAACCCCAGTCGCGGAAGGCGCCTTCGGTGTACTTCATGATGTTGCCCTTGTGTACGAAGGTGACCGACTTCTGCTTCTGGTCGATGGCGTACTTGATCGCCGCGCGAACGAGGCGTTCTGTGCCGGGCTTGGAAACCGGCTTGATGCCGATACCGATTGTGCCGGGCTGTTCCGCACCGAAGCGGATCTTCTTGAAGTCCTTGGGATACTTTTCCTTCAGAAATTCGATGACGTCGAGAGCGGCTTCGCTGCCCGCTTCGAAATCGATACCGGCGTAGATGTCTTCGGTGTTTTCACGGAAGATGACCATGTCGACCTTCTCGGGATGCTTGACCGGAGTCGGAACGCCGGTGAAGTACTGGACGGGGCGCAGACAGACATAGAGATCAAGCATCTGGCGCAGTGCGACGTTGAGCGAGCGGATACCGCCGCCGACGGGCGTGGTGAGCGGTCCCTTGATGCCGACGAGATATTCCTTGAAGGCCTCAACGGTGTCATCCGGGAGCCAGTTGTCGAACTTGGTCTTGGAGGCTTCGCCCGCGAAGACCTCGAACCAGGAAATCTTCTTCTTGCCGCCGTAGGCTTTTTCCACGGCTGCATCAAAAACCTTTTCGCTCGCCGCCCAGATGTCGCGACCCGTGCCGTCGCCACGAATAAAGGGAAGGATGGGATTATCCGGAACGGTCAGGACGCCGTTTGAGATCGAAATTTTGCCGCCAGCGGGAGGAGTAATATCTTTGTATGCCATAAGAGACGTCGATTGAAGCACGACTCAGACCGGTATGGCAAAAAAATTGTCTGATACTGTTTGATCAGACTAATTCATGAGGAAGATTATCATCAGATAGGTTGCTGCTAAAAAGATGGGCAGCAGACCAATAATGGCTGTCGGCTTAATCCCTCGTTGAATAACGGCTATCTCGGGTTTGTTGGGATCGTAATAAACCGGAACGTGATGCTCCAGTTCGTACTCAGCTGCAAACATTTCGCCTCTTGTTCCAAAGCAGTAGTTTTCCGTACAATAAGTTTTTCCCGACACATGATATTCGTAAATATAGAGCGTATCTGTCTGTCGCGCAGGGCCTATACCTGTTCCGCTAGTGCCGATCATTGACGTAACTAAATAGGATTCGTGGCGCATATCTTTTACGAGGCCTTTTGTGTGCGGCCAAAAATAACTTCGGAAGCCCAGGTTGATAAGCTTTCGCTCTTTGTACAAAAGGAAGCATCCGAAGCTAAACAAAGAGAAGAAGATAAGGCAGTTAACGAGCATGTATGTCGGAGATTCCGCCAATTATAAGAACGGCAACCTTGGTCAGCAAGTATGCATGGTAAATCCCTGCTTAATTTGTCGACAGTGGATTTTAGACGCTTGGTTCGTACCGTGTAACATCCTTGAATTTATCGAAGTCGCGATCGAAAGAGGCGATGGGAAGACTTTCCTCCGCTGCACCTGCGGCAAGGTAGGCATCCGCAAAATCGACATTGGTCGTTTGCAGGCGTGCCAGTCCTCCAAGGACTTGGCTTGCATCGCGCAGCTTCACACCGCGTTGCTGAAGTAAAAGCGAAAGCTTCTCTGCCGCCGCCTTCCGCTCAACGCTATAAAAAGAGAGCAACGTGTAGATAGTTTCAGCGACAATGACCGGAGAAACATGGAGTACGATTTCTCCGGCTTGCGCCCGTGCCATGAGGTTACGGGCTGCATTCGCATGTCCGGCGGGTTCCCCGACGAGGAAGCGCAGAAGGATATTGGCATCCACAAGGTAGTGCCGGGTATTAGTCACTTGAGGCCTTTATTGGCTACCTTTCGGGCCATAGCGGCGCGGGCAGCCTGCTTTTCTTCGCGGATAGAGGCCACTGGACGATTGATCTTTAGGCTGCCGAATAAGTCATCGAGCCGGGGAACGGAGCGCATGACGGCTGAGCCGTCCGAGCGCACCTCGTAGGCGACTTTCTGGCGCGGAGAGAGCTTCAAGGCGCGACGAACCTCCAAGGGGATGGTGGTTTGAAATTTATCCGTGATTGTGGATTGCGTCATGTAATTACATTACCATATAAAATATCCTTGTGGCAACTCAATCGCATTACCAGTCATCACAAGGACAAAAATTTGCAAGCAGGTGGTCCCGATCTGCATCAAAAGATATCTAGAGGACGGCGCAAAGATTGATAGGGTGAAGCGTGCACACGATCCTGCTCATTGATGACGATGTACAAACGCGGAAGGTATTTGGGCTGGCCCTGCGACAGCATGGGTATCATGTCATTGAAGCGGACTCGGGCCTTGGCGGCTTGGAGGCGGCGAAAAAGTATCTTCCCGATTTGATCCTGACGGATGTCAATATGCCGGGAGGTGACGGGCGCGCATTGCTGTATCATATTCGGCAAAATCCGGAGCTTAGCGCCAAGCAGGTGGTCATGATGACGGGGCGCCCCGATCTCGTTGCTCCACGCACGGGGATGGAAGACGGAGCGGATGATTTTCTGGTCAAGCCCTTCTCAATGGAGGCTCTTTTGGCCTGTGTCGAGGCCCGCTTGCGTCGGGCGGAGATTCACTGGCGGGTGGAAGATCGTAATCTCGACAAGCTTCGCTCCTCTCTGCTTTCCACCCTTCCGCAGGAGCTCTTTACTCCGTTGGCCGGAATCATGGGGCTTTCCGAGTACCTGCACTCGAGTGCCACGATCATATCGCTGGATGAAATGCAGACACTCCATAACGACATCTATTGTTCAGGCCTGCGTCTTTATCGCACGCTGACCAATTATTTCCGTATCCTGGGACTGGAAAACGAAACTTCAAGATTGGTCGATCGAACGCTGTTGCCGTTGGCCGGAGTTCGTATTGCGATTCAGGATGGAGTCAACGCCGTGTTGACGCGACCAGGTGCGACGAGGCAAATCACGCTGGAGTTGTCGGACTTCCATGTTTATGCACACGATGACGACCTCAGGACCATTGTGGAGGAACTCGTCGATAATGCGCGAAAGTTCTCTGGCATTGGCACGGAAATCAAGGTTTGCCTGGAAAAAGACGGGACGTTGAAAGTTATCAACCAGGGCAAGGGCATGAGTGCGGAACAGATCCAGCAGATTGGGGCGTTCCAACAATTCGACCGCAACAAGCAGGCGCAGCAAGGATTGGGGCTTGGGCTCATCCTGGTCCAAAAATTAGCGGAGCGAAACGGGGCAAAATTCATGATCGAAAGCCAACCCGAGCAAGAGACGACGGTGAAGATAGCCTTCAAGGAAAATACGAAGGGGCTTAAGGCTGCCAGTGGAGACCTTGTATAAAGTCGCTAGAAAATTCAGTAGATGATGATTCTGTTTGTTGGAAATAGCTTGAAACGACCAGTCGAAAGACTAGTTTGTTTCCATGAGCACACGGGTCAAAACCGTCGGGGCCTATGAAGCAAAAACCCATCTGGCTTCCCTCCTCAAGCAAGTGGAAAAGGGAAGGGAAGTGATCATTACCAAGCGGGAGCGGCCCGTCGCCCGGCTCGTGCCCATTGCTTCGTCGAGGAGCGAGGCATTGGCGATATCGAGGCCGGTCAGATCCGCCACCATGGTCTGGAAATTGAGCAGCGCCTCAAGACGGCCCTGCGCGATCTCGGCCTGATAAGGCGTGTAGGCCGTGTACCAGCCGGGATTTTCCAGGATGTTGCGCTGGATGACCGGTGGCGTGATCGTGTCGTAGTACCCCTGCCCGAGATAGGAGCGGAAGACCTTGTTCTTGGACATGATTTCGCGAAGCGTTTCGAGCGCGGCCCGTTCGCCCTTGGCGGCAGGCAGATCGAGCGGACGGCCCAGGCGGATCGCCGGCGGAATGACGTCATCGACCAACGCTTCAAGCGAGGCGTACCCGGTCGCCTTCAGCATCACTGCGATATCGTCCGCCTGCGGGCCCAGATGCCGACGCGCAAAGGTGTCGAGCGGCGCAAAAGGATCGGCGGTCGTTTTCAGGTGGGAAGTTTCAGGCAGGGATGTGACGGGAAAAGACGCCGTAGAAGGCGCAACACTGGCTTCAAGCATCATGCATCCTAAA
>Ga0207060_10032_pt1 | contig 49124 bp, 26 predicted proteins | sample Alteio_BWMinCont_30_FD_153270 | JGI IMG/M metagenome (GOLD analysis project Ga0207060, IMG submission 153270) | Enriched cells from forest soil in Barre Woods Harvard Forest LTER site, Petersham, Massachusetts, United States -... | ecosystem: Environmental > Terrestrial > Soil > Temperate forest >...
GATTCCCGCGCGCTTGGCGGCGCACAAGGCCACGGTCTGGGGAACGGTGACCGAAATGTCAGCATCCTTCGATCCCGGTTGGTAACGCCATCCGCCTTCCGGATTTTGGCCGTGAATAATCAGCAGCACCACATGTTCGAGCTTGGGACGAATTAATGGGCTTTGCGTTTCTCCGTAAATCTCGGCGAGGACCATCGTGCCCAGGCCGTGGCTGTACATGTAATGCGAGCGGTCGCCTTCGTTGAAGGTTCCGTCGGCCTTCACCGAATCGAGCAGAAATTGCAGTCCGTTTTTCACCTGCTTGGCGTAGGGGCCGGCATCGGGCAGATTGCCGTTGGCCATGAAGGCCATCATCACGTAGGACGTCATCGCCACCGCCCATTTGGCGGAGGCGGGATTGTTCTTGTCCCCGGTCCAGGAACCATTGGGCATTTGCTGGGCGGCGAGATATTTCAACGCGCCGTTGATGATCGTTTCCGTGTTCTTATCGACCTTGACGGTATCGTCGCCGCTCGCGGTCGGCGCGGAATCCGGATCGGCGCGCGGTGTCAGGCGGTCGCATGACAGAATAAGTCCTACGGATAGAAGGACCGCGATGCGATGGACTGGAAATGAACGACGCAACCTCATGGCGAGGCTGAGGACTGGTCGGCCAGATTTTTCATATACTGGTCGATCATCGGCGCATATTCCTGGGGACGCTTTTCCGATTGAGTCTGGTCAATCGCGGCGCGATCGCGGGAGGCGACAGTGACGAATTTACCGGAGCTTGACGCAGCATCGTGTAGCGAGCCCTTTTGCGTACTGCCGCCAGTCAGGTCCTTCGCTCCATCTGGGCTGGGAGTTCCGGGCTGTCCCGGTTGGCCGGGCATGGGAGGTCCGGGAGGCCCAGGAGGACCTCCTGGAGGTCCCGGTGGGCCTGCCGCAGCCAAGCCAGCTTGGGCCATGGCGACGGAGGCTTGCGCCTGCGCGAGAGATTGTTCAGCGGCGGCGGCGGCAGATGCCGTGCCTTTGGCATCGCCTTGGGCAGCAGCTTGCTGTCCCTGGGCAATCGATGCTTGGGCTTGTTGAACGGCGGAGGCAGCGGCATTCGGCAGGCCGGGCGCGGCGGCGGCGGCTTGGGTATCCTGGGCGGCGGCGGTCAAGGCGGCAGTGGCAGCCGCCAAACTTGGCGTGGCAGCGGCGGGAGGTGGGGTGCCTCCGGGAGGGGGTGTACCGCCGGGAGGAGGCGTGCCCGCATCAGCGATGGCGGCACTGACGGAATTTTGCGCCTGCTGCAGTGCATTGGCGGCGGCAGCCAGTGCGGCGGGATCCGGCGTCTGCTGTTGATCCTGCGCGATCTGCTGGGCGACCTGTTGATTGGCCTGCGCCAAATCGGCCTGGGCCGCCTGCTGGGCCGCCTGTGCAGCCGCTGCCTTTGACGGGTCGTTCAAATCCTGCTGGGCCTGATTCATCTGGTCGGCTGCCTTGGAGAGAGAGGTGGACGCATCGAGCGAGAGTGCCTGCGTCGATTGCTGCAAGGCGGCGACCTGCTGTTGAAGCTGCTGCTGCTGTTGCTGGGCCTGGTTCGTGGCCGTCTTATCCGGCGGGGTGGTGCTGGTGGCAGTGTTGAGTGCCTGTGTGGTCTGGTTGGCCACCTGTTGCTGTTGCTGCTGCGCGGCCTGAATTTGTTTCTGCGCATCCTGCAGCTTGGCGACCGGATCCTTGTTCGCATCGTCAGCGGCTTTCTTCGCATCGGCCAACTGGGATTGAAGCTGCTTTTGGGCATCTTCAAGCTTGGCGATGGCATCTTCCTGGCTGGTGGCCGCTTTCGTGAAAGTTTCGGGGCCGCCCCACTGCAGGGCCAGCGCGGCACGACTCAGTTGCATGGGATTGATGGCTTCCTTGACCGTGGCGGCAGCGCCTGCGCTCAAGGACTGCATGTCCTGCTGGAGCGAGTTGGTTTCATCCACGATGGCTCCCTGCTTTTCATCGAGACCGGTAACGCGCGGCTTGACGCTGGTCGCTGCCGTAGTCTGGTCGAGAAGCGCTTTCTGCTCCTCGATCAACTTCGCGAGAGTGGCGGCGGTGGCGGTGAGGGCATCGACGGCATTGGTGGCTGGGTTGAGATCCTGGGCGATGTGCCGCAACTCGTCCCGCGCAACGGACTGCGCCTTGATCGCCTTGAGCATCTGTCCCGACTTGAGCGCATCGTTGGCCTGTTGCAGGGCCTGCTGCAGGGTGCCGCTCTTCATGTCGGCCTGGGCCTGCTGCATTGTCTTGGAGTCGTCGGACGTGCTGCCCTGCGCGGCCTTGGCCAGTTGCTCCTGCGCGAGGGCCACTTCATTGCCAATCGCTTCCTGGTCGGCCTGCACGATTTGCTGCGTCGTTTGCTGCATGCTCGTCAATTCACTGGCCGATTTCCCGGCTGTGGCGCGCGCGACGTCTGCGGAAGTCAGCAAAGTTTCGGTCTGCCGGGCGGCGAGTTCCTTGAAGCGTACCGGCAATTCGTAGGCTGCCTGGCGCTGCTCGTAATCCTTGAGGATCTGACGAAACTGGAGAATGATTCCCTTCTGGCCCGCATAGGCGTTGACGACGTTCTGCTGGCCGGAGGCGGTATCGGTCGCGGCACCGGCTTTTTGCAGGGAGCTGATGACGCGATCCATTTCCGGGCCGGAAAGATTGGTCAGCGCGGCCTTGGTTGCATTGAGGACTTTGATGTCATCGCCGGAAATTCCGTTGGCGGCCAACTCGTCGATCAGGCTCTGAATCTGCGTCACCACCGCAGCGGTATGGGCGCGGACATCCTGTTCGTCCGTCGTGTTCTGCTTGATCTGATTTTGAGTCGCATTCTGCGCAGCTGCAGGTAGAAAAGAAGCGACTGCGAAGAGAAGAACAGCGAGCTTTTTCATAAGTAGTTTAGAGGAAAAACCATCCACCTAAATGAATGAACCCTAAGCTAAGGCAAAAGTTTCATTTTGTCGAAGATTTTGGTGAAGCCTGTTTCCCTTGTTTAATCATGACCAAGTCCTTGTCGATTTTCTCTTGGTTTTGCGAGATGTAGGTGACGCTGTCGCAGCTGAAAGAAAAAGGGACTAGTAACGATCTATAATGCCGTCTCCTGAGTTTGTCGAAGGATCAGCCGCGTCAGCATAGAAAAGATTGCATAAAAAAATCATTTACCTGTATAAGAAGACGTTGAGTTTTTGAGCTGTGAATAATCTGAAAGCCTATTTTGTTACGTGTGCGCTTGCCGGAGCTCTGTACCTGAGCACGGCCCAAACCTCGTTTGGCCAAGGTCTGATCAATGGCCAGTTTACGAATTTCACCAGCTTGGCGACGACAGATAGCGGAACGGGCGGCGGGTTGAGCACTTCCGGCTACGCCGGTGATACTTTAACTGGCTGGACCAGCACAGGGTACAATTTTGTGTTCAGGGGAGGCAATGTAGGTGACGTGACCGTAGTAGGATCAGGTGGCGCGCTTTCGCTTTATGGCCCGGCCAATGGCAACGCGAATGGCCTCGTCGCGCCTCCAGGTGGGGGCAATATCATCGCAAATGACGGCGCGTACCAGATCGGGCCCATTTCCCAGACAGTCACCGGCCTGACATCGGGTCAAGAGTACGCCGTTTCATTTGAATATGCAGGTGCCCAACAAACCACCTATACCGGTACCACGACGGAGAGTTGGACGGTAAGCTTGGGTGGCACCGCTGGAGCTCAAACCACCTCAACATTGACCAATACCAACAAGGGCTTTACCGGTTGGTTCTCGCAGACATTTGATTTTACCGCCACCGGCACCACCGATGTTCTTTCTTTCCTGGCCAATGGCACACCCAGTGGTGAACCGCCTTTTTCGCTTCTGGCCGATGTGAGCATGACCGCCGTCCCGGAGCCCAAGGCCTCTGCGTGTTGGATGATCTTGTTTGGGATGTTGATCCTGGGTGGAAATCGGGCGTGGCGCTGGTACCAAAAGAGATCATCAACGAATCCGTAATCCGGACGAGGCCCAAGGCGATGTCTTGCCAACAGGGTCATGCATGACGGACAGGTAACCGAGAACCCTCATGGTGGAGAACGTATTCAAGCACCTGTCCCTCCTTGCCTTCGATGTGATGCGCCTGACTGTCTGGCTGGTCCTGCTGGTGGCCATCTTTGTGCCTTTGGAGCGATTGTTTACCTTGCGTCCCGCCCGAATCTGGCGCGCCCAGACAGGGGTTGACCTGTGTTGGTATTTTCTTAACAGCCTGCTGCCGGCCGTGATTATCGCCCTGCCACTGTCGCTCTTGGCGGGGGTGTTGCATGGGGCTGATCCCGGTGGGTTTTACTCGTCCGTGGCTCGCCTGCCATTTTGGATCAAGGTGCTCCTGATGCTTGCGGTCAACGACCTGGGCGCGTATTGGTATCACCGGGCTTCACACGCCCACCCGGTGCTCTGGCGCTTTCACGCTATTCATCATAGTGCCGAACATATCGATTGGCTGGTCAACACCCGCGCTCATCCGGTGGATCTCGTCTTCACCCGGCTCTCGGGATTGGTTCCGGTCTATCTGCTCGGGCTGGCCCAGGTGACCGGTGGCCGGCTCGATCCGGGAGTGGCGGTGATTACGATTTTCGGCACCATCTGGACCTTCTTTATTCATGCCAATATCCGATGGCGCCTGGGGCCGGTGGAATGGTTGATCTCCTCGCCAGCTTTCCACCATTGGCATCATACCAATGACGAGCATCGCGACCGCAATTTTGCGTCCGTTTTTCCCGTGATCGACCGTATCTTTGGCACTGCCTGGCTCCCGCGCCACTGGCCGACGGTCTACGGTATCGATGCCAAGGTTCCACCGACCCTTGGCGGACAATTGACTGAGCCTTTGGGCATGAGTCGTGGAAAAGAAGACAAGCGTGAGTAAAGAGCCCGGAGCAAGCTCCGAGGCATTTTAAGGTAGCCGCCGCTGTCCCTAGCGGCGGTCCGTCGAAAAAAGGCACCGCCGTTAGGGACAGCGGCGGCTACCACGGAACCAACCCCTTCAATCAAACCGAAGCAAGTTTCGGAGAATTCGACCCAAGGGATTAAAATTCAGAACACCTACGAAAGAGAGATGAAAAGGCGTTTATTTTTTCTCCCGATGGCAGCGAAACCGCAGCAGAGCCAGAAAGACAAGGCCACCGAGAAGCATCATCCATGTATTGGGTTCCGGAATCACCATCACGCCAATTTCTCCCCCCTTAAGGAAGAGATAGGAGCCAGCTTCGGGACCGATGGTCACGATACCGTTGACAGACGTTCCGAAGGACGAGTTAGCGCCGATGACAAGACCTCCGGTAATGATCTCGTCGCCTTCGCTGTCGAGGCCGCCGAAAGTGAGTCCCGAGTAGGAACCGGTACCGAGGCCCGTGTCGATCAAGTCGTACTGGTTCTTGGTGTCTGCGGCAGGCATGCTGTTGATGTTCAATAAAACAGTGGTGATATTGGATGAATCGAAGGCGATAGACCCGCTGCCAATAGTCAGCTTGTTGTTATCGTTCGAGGTGGCGCCCAAATTGAATTGAAGCGTGGCATTCGTGAAGAAAGAGGCCGCCGAATTTGCCAGCGTCAGGTTGCTGGTGGTATCGACCCCGACACCATTGCCAACCTGCGCTGTGCCATTGATCGTGAAGCTGGTGGTGACAATCCGTCCAGAACCACCGACCGTCGCCCCAGTATCGACCTGCAGCGAACCGGAACCGGTGGCGGAACCACTCGTGTTTTTGACGATCAGCGCACCGCCTTTCACTTCCGTCCCTCCGCTGTAGTTATTGGCAGCGGTGAGAATCAGGTTGCCTGAGTTGGTTTTTACCAACGCACCGGAACCGCCTAGCGTGCCGCTGAAGGTGGCATTGCGCCCGTTAGTGTCCACTGTTGAGGTGGTGCCGGAAGTGAAAGAGGCATTCAGGTTGGTCGTCAGATCGGAGCCAATGACCTGAAGCGTGCCGCCCCCCAGGTTGAATTGATAAGTGCCGAAACCGACGGAGATACCGTTGGTTCCGCCGACCTGAAGCACGCCGCCGTCGAGATTATAGGTGCCAGAGCTATTCGTCGTGGTTCCCAATTGAATCACGCTATTGACCGTTACCGTTCCACCTGTCTGCGTGACAACGCCGGACCCCGTCCCTGAATCGGTATTGTCCGTATCTCCACCGATCAAAAGATCGGTGTTGGCCTCCAGGATCAGATCTGCGGTGCCCGAAACGTTGAGCGTTCCGGTAGTATCCGCATCCCCACTACGGGAGCGTCCCAGAATGAAGGAAGTGGTGTCGGGCGCACCCGGAATGGGGCCGACATCCAAGATACCTCCCGAGAGATTATAGACACCGTCGCCGCCGCGATTACCGATATCCACCGTGCCATTGACCCGGATATTACCGCCGCTCTGGTCGAACTCGCCGGTGCCTCCGAAATCGCCCACTCGGAAGGAGGAGGCTGAGCCGCCCACCAAGGGCGGTGGCGTCCCGTCGGGGAAAATAATCGAGCCACCGGTCATGGTATAGGTGCCCGTGGCGCCTGTACCGGTACCCACCATCAGTTCATTGACGGTGAGGGTGCTGGTGCTTTGATTCACATTGCCGTCCTCTATGCCAAAAGAGGCAAAGGTATCGGTGCCCGTCAGTGCCAGATTGCCTGCTCCAGTTTTGATCAATTGGCCATTGGCGCCGGTGATGTTGCCGCTGAAAGTGGCGTTCAGTCCGTTCGTATCGATGAACGACTGGGTGCCACTGGTGAGAGAGGCATTCACGCTGGTGATCAAATCCGATCCGGTGACCTGGATCGTGCCGCCACCGAGATTGAACTGGTAGCTTCCGTTTTCTTCGCCGAAGTTGCCAACCAGGCTGTTGCCGCCGATATTCAGCGTACCGCCGTCGAGGTTGTACGTTCCCACTCCGTTGCCGGTCAAATAAAGCGTGGCCATGCTTGCCACGGTGATGGCGCCGCCCGTCTGATTGATGACTCCGCTGCCCAGGGGCGATCCTGTCGTGGGATACCAGTTACTTCCGATAAATTCATAGGTCCCATCGACGTTCAGCTGACCCGATCCTGAAATATCGAGCGTCCCGGTGCTGCTCGACGAGCTTCCGTTCGTTCTTCCCAAGGCGGATTGGCCGCTTTCGAGGTCCAGCGAACCGCCACTGAGTTCATACGTGCCATGGCCGCCCTGATTACCGATATCGAGTGCGCCATTGACGGTCACCGTACCGTCGGTCTGGATAAAAGTTCCCGTTCCACCAAAGTCACCGATGCGGAAACTGGCGAACGTTCCCGCCCCTCCGACAATCGGAGGGACAGGGCCCGCCGGGAAAATAAGGGATCCACCACTCATGGTATAGGTGCCGGTGTTTCCCGTTCCAGAACCTACCCCGACTTCATAAGAGGTAATCGTTACGGTGCCGGTTTGATTGAAATTGCCGCCGTTGACGTAGAACGAAGAGATGGTGTTGGAAGCGCCGTCGAATTCCAGGTTTCCACTTCCAACTTTAACGAACTGCGCGTTATTGAGACTATCGTTATTGATCTCGCCGGTGAAGGTAGCGTCAAATCCATTCGTATTGATGGTGGACGAGGTCGAGCCGGTAAGTGTCACCGCAACATTCGTGGTCAACGAAGAGTTGATGACTTGAATCGTGCCGCCGCCGAGATTGAACTGGTAGCTACCGCCCATGGCATTGTAAACGCCGTGCAAACTATTGCCGCCAATCTCGAGAGTGCCGCCGTCCAGGTCATACTCACCGGTTCCCACGGCCGCGAGATAGAGCCCGGCGCCGCTGCCGATCTGGAGAGTGCCACCCGTCTGGACGATCTTTCCCTGGCTTCCTTGCCCGACGCTGGGAACGGTTGTCGCCGAGTTGCTGCTGAGAATGAGAGAGCCGTTGCTCGCGAGCGAAACCAGCGAATTGCCGGAAATATCGAGTTCACCTGTCGTGGAACCGAGATCGGAAAAAGTGCCCGCCGCGCCATCCGCCGGAGCGTTGCGACCGATGATGTTGAGCGTATCTCCGAGGTCCAACTCGCCCGTACCGGAAATGGCATACAGGCCGTTCCCGCCCCGGTTGCCGATATTGAGGGAGCCGTTATCAACGACAAGGCCGCCCGACTGCGTAAATGTTCCCGTCCCGCCAAAGTCGCCAATACGGAGGCTGGATGCCGTGCCGCCCACAATCCCGGGCGGTGTGCCCGCGGCCATGGTAAGAGTCCCTCCTGTCATGGTATACGTCCCCGTATTACCTAGGCCCGTGCCAACAGCGATTTCATACGAAGTCAGCGCTGATCCGGAAGTTTCGTTGACATTACCACCCACGATTAAGAGTGAGGTGATGGAGTCGCTGGCGTTCTGAAGCGCCAAATTGCCCAGGCTAGCCTTGACCAATTGACCATCGGTGCTGGTGAAGGTGCCAGTGAAGGTGGCATTGAAGCCGTTGGTGTCCACAATGGAGGTGGTGTTACCCGTCAGGTTCGCATTCACACTGGTGGTCAAATCCGATCCGGTGACCTGGATCGTGCCGCCGCCGAGATTGAATTGGTAGGAGCCACCGCTGGTGTAACTTGCCTTAAGCCCTGTACCGCCCACCTCGAGGACGCCACCATTCAGGTCATACTCGCCGCTGCCCACTGCCGAGAGATAAAGATTGGCCCCGTTGTTGATTAGGAGAGTGCCTCCCGTCTGAACAATCGTCCCCGTGCTACCCAAGGCAACGCTGGAAACCGTGGTCGTCTGGGTACTGCCGAGAACAAGCTCGCCGCCACTGGCGAGAGAAACCAGTGAGTTGCCGGAGATCTCGAGTTCGCCAGTACTGGAACCGAGATTTGCATTGTTGCCGCTCGTGCCATCACTCGGATCGTTGCGCCCCAGAATATTGAGTGAATCTGTGAGATCCAATTCCGTCGTGGTGGTCCCCGTACCGGAAATGGAGTAAAGACCATGCCCGCCCCGGTTACCGACATCAAGAGAGCCATCGACCTCGACCAAACCACCTGTTTGCGTGAAAGTTCCGGTTCCATTGAAATCACCGATACGGAGGCTAGACCCCGTGCCTCCCACGATCCCAGGCGGTGTACCAGCGGCCAGGATCAGGGTACCCGCACTCATGTTATAGTTGGCGACATTGGAACTACCGGCAAAGTTCGCGCCCGTGGTGTTGTACCCCACGCTGAGTTCGTAGGAGGTCAACTGGCTGCCCGCCTGGGTCTGGTTGACTGTGCCCGTGACGACATAAAAGGAGGAAATGGAATCATTGCTCCCGGTCAATTGCAGGCTACCCGAGCCGATTTTGGTCAAACCGCCGTTGGTTCCATTATTCGCGTCGGTCACTGTGCCATTCAAGGTGACACTGAAGGCGCCCGTATCGACCGTGGTCCGGGTGTTGGACGACAGGTTGATTGGAACGCTGGTGGTCAGGTTGGAGGTCGCCTGAATGGTGCCGCCGCTGCCATTCAAGACCGCCGTTCCGTCTCCAATGGCGATACCATTGGTCCCGCCGACTTGGAGAATGGCGGTGCCGCTCAAATTGATTGTGCCGATTGATCCCGCGTTGGCCGCCAGAGTGATGCCATTATTGAACGTGGCGATTCCCCCGCTGAGATTATAGGTACCCGAGCCGCTGGCGCCCAAGACGGTGTTCGTAGAGGTGGTGAGCGTGCCGCCGGTTTGAATCAGGTATCCCGTGCCGCCCGTTGCGTTACCAAAGGAAAAATTATTACCCGTGACGTTCAAAGTTCCCGCGTCGAGTTCGTAGGTTCCCATACCGCCTGTGCCGGGAGTTCCACCACTGGCGTTGAAGTCACCAAAGATGGCTCCATCGCCTCCGATCGTGACAGAGGTGCCCGCGCCATTCTGGATGATCGACCCAGTCCCGCCGACAGTAGCGGTGTAGCCTTGAGAAGTGGAGTTGAGGCCCGTACCTACGTAAAGCGCTCCCCCCGTTCCGAGATTGAATGTGCCTGTTCCCGTAATATTCAAAGTGCCGGTCGTCGGACTGGTGGCAGCGGAGGTCTGATTGAGACCGATATAGATGGGGAAAAAAGTCCCGACAGACCCGGTGGTCAAGGTGCCGCCGCTCAAGTTGTAGGTTCCTGTTCCTGAATCGACTCCGATGATGAGATTGCCGCCCGTGGTCACAGTGCCCGCCGTCTGGTTCACGGTTCCGTGTCCGATTGTGGGAGAGACCGGGCTGACATTGTAATTGGTATCGTCGTTTCGTCCGATCACCATATAGGAGTAAGCGTTGCCACTATCCGTCGTGTCGAAATTCAAGGAGGTGCTAAGATTCAACGTGCCGTTGCCGCTGGTGTCGCCGACGAAGATTTGTCCCGACGTCACGTTCACCGCGCTTCCTGTCGTCCCCGAAAGCGAGAGGGTGGACCCGGTATTGACGAAAAGAGCGGGCTGGAAAAAAAGTCCTCCGTCAGGATTCAACGTCAGCACATTCCCGTTCAGATTGAGATTGATCGTTCCGCTCCCCGTCGTGTTGAGTGATCCTACCGAGTCGGAAACGGACAAATTGATATTAATAACTGTCCCGGTCGAATTGATCGTAGCGGCAGTCGTTGGCCCGGGGGCAAGATTGCCGCTCCAGTTAGCATCCGTCGTGAAGTTTGAGTCCCCAGCTCCTCCCGTCCAAGACGTTTGCGCTTGGGCCACAGAAGTGAACGCTCCGGCAATAATCAGGAATCCCGCCCCGAGTAGTGAACGGAACTGGAGAATTCTGAGATTTTTATAATAAGTCTTCACTGTTAATCCTATGTATCATACCTATTTTAGCGTATGAACTGCTAACAGAAGCAACAAGTATGACACTTATTGATATTTTTTGATTTTGAGGTCCCAATTTCGAAGATATAAAACGTAATAGCTTACGTATAAGCATGATAACATGTATTATCTGGTTTGTAACAAATTCGTGTATTTTGCGAACAAACCAATCCGTACAAAGACATCAGGCAATTTTTGCACACCCGTGGACTTGATTGAACACTTCTAAAATAGCCGCATCTCAAAACTGGTGCCTTTGCCTGGCATAAAGGAAACGTTTTATTTTGCCGCCGGTTTGGGCACGTCCTGTTTCCCTTGAATGATCGTGCCGAGGTCCTGATTGATCTTTTCCTGGCTTTGCGAGATGTCGGTGATGCTGCTGAGGCTGTCCATCAGGCGGTTCATGACTTCCGCTTTCTTTTCGATATCGCTGACGATCTTGATGGTGTGGTGCTCGCTGTCAGTAACGCCCGGCCCGGTGACATTGTTGGCGTCCTCGGCTTCCATCCAGTACTCGAGGGTCATTTCTTCTGCGACGGGCGGTTGGATCCCGGCAAGGTCCCATACATACCGATTCTTCATGTTCTGGGGGTGCCCCTGGCCTATATCCATTTCGATCCGCTTGGCTGGCGGCTGAGGGGCGCTGGGATCAGCCGTTGCTTCCGTATCTTGGACGACGCGGTAGCACAAAGCGACCTTCGCCAGCCCGTAATCGTCACTGGCGACAAAGGCGATCGTCGGCTTGGCCTTAAGCGTATAGAGCTCCTGCAGCCGTTCCGGGTAGGTCAACTGAACCGTGGGCGGATGATCCGGAATGAGATCGATGCGGTATTGCGTTTCGTCGCCCGAGGTGATGCCCGCCTGGTTGGTGAGCTGGATGGAAAAGCCGGTCAGTCCGGTAGCGGGAATATCGATGGTGGCCGTGAGTTCGTTGCCATCCGTTCCGCCAATCGTCAGGGGAAGCGTCTTGTCGACCCCCACTAGTTTAAGCGACGCCTTGACGATCTTGCTGTTGGTGATCCCGTGAATTTTCAACTGGCTTCCCGCCAGTAGCGCGAGATTTCCGACCGTGCGTTTGACATTGGCCAGCCCGGTGTAGGCGGGATAAACCTGCTCGCAATCGATGGAGGTCACGTTGGGGCGCGGGACGGTTTTGACTTCGTAGGTGTCGCTTACGCCGTCGTTGAGCCGGATGGTGTAAGTGAGCGACTGCGAGACGCGCTCGAGCTTGAGACTGAAACGATCGGAATGGTCTTTCTCGGGATCGAGCGTGATTTCCTGGATACGTCCGGAATCATCCGTCAGCGTGATCCGGCCATGAGAGGGAATGATCCCGGTCGCTTGGGCTTCGAGTAAAACGCTCTCGCCGGTCGGGATGATTTTATTTCCGCTCAGGCAAATGACCTGGGTTTTGCGGGGAACCTTGGCGGGCCAGAGGAATACGCGTTCCAGCAGGGCGATCGAGCCAGGGGCGGTGATGAACATGAGACCGGCCCAGATGGTGACCACAGCGAGCGCAATCCAGATGCGGCGCTTCAACAAGCGGGTGGGGACGATCGCGCCAAAATCGAGTGCGACGGTTCGGGCATCGGTTTCCTGCTGCACGGCCTCGACTAATTCCGGTGAATCGGCCGTGAAGCGAGGCCCGGCGAACTGCACCGTGGCAATCATCCGTCCCTTAAAGCGCGGCCAGTGCTTTTCGACCATCAACGCGCAGGCCTCCAGGTTCGGTGGACGCTTGAGGAGGGGAAGGAGTTGCTTGCGCGCAAAGAAGACGAGCAGCCAGATGTCGCCGGCTAAAATCAGCACTCGAAAGAAAACGTTCAGGTTGATCAGCCAATCGAGAAACATCTGCAGCGTCACCATCATCACGGCGATGGCGATATATTGGGCGAGCCGTTCCGTTGCGTTCACGAAGCGAAATCTCCGGCCCAGGGCGGTGAGCTTTCGCAAGAGTCGCGGGGGAACCGGGTTGTTGCTGGGGATCAACGGCGGCTGGTAACGCGGCACGGTGATCGCCGGAATCGAGACGCCTTTGGGAGCTGTCTTTTTCTTCTTCGGGATGAGATCGAGAACGGACATGTCGTGCGCGGATGAAACCCCCGATAGTCTACTAGGTTCCGCGCTTTTTTTGCATTCTTATTTGTGGGCGGTCATTTTGAATCGATTGATTCGTTTTTCTTTGCATCAAATTCCAGATTCCCGGGTTGAATCCGGCTCAACCACGACAAATCCATGAATCCCTTCAAAAATCTACGCACCGCAGTCCTTTGTCTCATCGCCGTGGTGATTGCGGCTTTTATCGGGAACTATATCGCGAGGGGCGGTGGCCCGAGTGATTCATTCATCAAGGCCATGGTCGAAAAGCAAATGACGGCGCGCATCAAGGATTGCACGATCACCTCGATAAAAATCCTCCGGGGGGAGCAGTTCCAGTTACAAGCGCATCAAAGCAAAGTCAGTTTCGGGACCCCCATTTACCCGGTGGTCGTCCGGGCGACCTATACCGCCAAACTTCCCGACGGCACCCAAAGCGAGAGCAAGGAATTCAACCGGACCCTGAATTTCTACAAAGACGCCTCCCATCAGTGGGTGAATGATAATGAATTGCATTGAGGCTATTTTTTCTCCAAGGACTCTTTCAGGCGCTGGTATAAGTCCCCATGCTCCTCAAGTGTGAACTTGGGAGCGTTCTTCCAATCGTAAAACCAAACCGGCATCCGGCGCTTCTCATCCGGTTCGTTCAGGAATCGAGGAAAAATATGGGCATGCAATTCGGGTTCCGTATTGCCGAGAATTTCATAATTGATCCGATGCGCGTCCGTGACCTTGAGAAGAACGTCGCCGATTAGGGCCATGTCCGAGAGAAAGAGTGCGCGGTCGGCTTCAGTCAAATCGTTTAAGCTGGGGACAACGGGATCAGGCAAAAGAAGGCAGTACCCTTTTAGAAACTGAACATCACCGATCACCGCCCAACCGGAACGCATCCTGCAAAGCACTTTTGGATTTGTCCCCGTCTGAGCTTGTGCGACACGTTCAGCAATTAGGGGCATGGAATTGGAGGTTAAATACCTTCCCGGTTATTTCAACCGCCAACGCTTGCGCAGAATCCATTCGATGCTGGCGACGAGGATCATCAGCGAGAAGTAGAGCGGGGAAAATCCAATCTCCACTTCCTGGGGTGAGGGGACTTTGATCGTGCTGCCGCCGAGGCCGCTGGGGATTTTATCCGGGGTCGATGTTTCCGAATCCGCCGCTGCGGGTGAGGGTTCGAGCATCTTGTACAAGTCTTCCTCGCGATACAACGCACCGCCGCTGGTCTCGGCCATCTTTTTCAGTAAGGCCAGGTTCAACGCGGTCTCGCCGAATTCAAACCGCGGTTCCGTCACTCGAAAATCGAGCGACGACGCCGGATCGAGATCGGTGGTGAAGGTGTAGACACCGGGAGTGGTCACCACGATCTCGCCCTCGTAGTAGCCCGGCTTGCCGGGATTGGCCTGGAGCGAGACATCTTTCTTCAGGTCGGCGGCAGGCGCTGAATTGGGATCGTCCGGCTTGATCGTCACTGAACCTTTCACCGTCGGATCGATGACCGGCTGAAATCCGCTGCGATAAAGCCGACCGGAAATGGTCACGCGTTCACCGCTGACGTATTGCTTTTTTTCCGTTGTGAGCTGCGTCAGGCGCGAGGCGCCCAGCAGACGCGGCAGTCCGAGCCGAAGGAAAACCTGTCCCCAGAAACGGGTGTAATATTTCTCCCCGATGTTGCGGCGCCAGCGCCACGTTTCATCGGTCCCGACAAACAACGTCTGGCCCGAGCCGTAGCTTTGCAGCGCGAGCACCGGCATCGCCCCGGCCCTTGTCGCTTTTTCGGGCGATGGATCATCGAGCAGCACCTCCGCCGCAGGCTTGGCCTTGGTTACGCGCGCATCCCAATAAATGCCGGGCAGTCCCTTCCAGATGGCGATATTCTCATCGTCCTTGTTGGACAACCGCATCGTGGGCGAGTTCTGGCCCGCAGGCGTCAGATCAAGGGCGACCTGATGCGTGGATGCCATGCCCGCGACGGACGTCTGTCCTTCAAATTCAATCGGGAACAGCGCTTCGAGCGGCGTGCGACGGTAGGAATCGGGCATGTAATTTTTTCCCGAGAGAAAAATGAGGCCGCCGCCAAAAGTCGAAACCAGATCGCTGATGCTCTGCATTTGTTCGTCATTGAGCAGGCGCGAATCGACGTCGCCAATCATGATGACGTCGTACTTCATCCAGTCATCCTTGGTGGTGGGAAGCGACTGGAGGTAAGGCGAATTCTCTTCCTTGCCCAACTCCGGATCGCCCTCAACGAGATAGAATTTCGGGTCGAGACGACGGTCGCGCACCAGCATCGCCTGCAGGTAACGGAATTCCCAGCGGGGCTTCTGCTCGATGTAAAGGACTTCGACTTTTCCATCGATGACCCGCACGCGTTGCGACGCCTTGTTATTATCCTTCACCGCTTCGTCGGCCAACGGCTCGATCGAAGCCTCCAACTCGTATTCGCCCTTTACCTTGGGAAGGAATTTCATCGGCACGACTTGCTCACCGTCTTCGCCGAAAGTGAGGTCCTTGGTGTCCATTATCTGATCGCCCAGCTTGAGCACGAGCTTGGCCGTGCGTCCGCTCATCGCCTGCGAACGGACCGTGACCGACGCCGTGGCTTCCTCTTTCGCAAAGACCACTTCCGGCGAGTAAACCTGCGACACAATGATGTCGTGCGGCGAACTGATGCCGACGCCATAGATATAGAGAGGTACTTTGTCTTGCTGTGCGAGGGCCGCCGCATCGACGGGCTGGCTTCCATAATTATTGCCGCCATCAGTGATGAGAAGAATTCCCGCGAGGGGTTGTCCTCGCTTGAGATCGAGCAGTCCGCGCACGGCATCGCCGATGGCAGTGTAGGGCTTATCAAACGTGACCGTGTCGAGAAAAGAAGCATCTTTCACGGGCGCATCCGCCGCCGGTGGAGGCGTACCCGGCGCGGGACTTCCGCTGCCACTGGAAAGCGCCTGCAGAGTTTGGCCAAACGTATACGGAACAAGATCGTAGGTCTCGCCGAGCTTCTTCAAAAGCTGCAGCCGATCATTGGTCAGCATCGATTTGACCACATCCGAGCGCGACATCTGGCTGAAGCTCGAAGTATCGCCGGGAACACTTTGCATGAGACCTCCATTCGAATCGATGAGCCCCTTCGCGATAGCCGCCCGCTTGAGATCGGCGGGATCCTGGCGCAGGTCCTTGATCTGCATACTCGCGCTCGAATCGATGAGTAGCAGCAGCGAGCGCCGGATGGTCCCTTCCACCGTGAGGAGCAGCACCGGCCGCATCAACATGAACAAAATCATCACCAGCAAAAGCGAACGCAAAACGGCGAGGATCGTTTTTTGCGTCATCGTCAACCGGGGCGTGCTGCGGAGATAAATCCAGACCGTTCCGCTGACGATGATCAACGCAATCAGCAGCGCCGTTCCGGGAGTGATCCCGTGAAAGGCAAGGGCGATATCGGAGACCTGCACCGAATCGGCAATCGGTATTCCGAAAAGTCTAAGGATCTCTTTCATGGTCTATTTCGATTTCGTGAAGTTCTGGGCCATGAAGGTTTCGAGAGTGGCGATGACGAGTGCGGCGATCAGCAGCGGCAACCAGAGTTCCTTGCCGACCCGCGCGCTGGTGAGCTTGGGTGTAAGCGAGACATCCGGATTCCACTTAATCACGTCCGCCACATCGCCCAGCGACTTCAATTGTTCCGCCGAAAAAGGTGTCAGGTTCGATTCACTTGGATCGGACTGCGCCGCAAAATAAATCACCGTGGGCGGATCGGTCGCGATGGAGGCCTTGTAAGCGCCCGACTCGTCGGTGTCGTCGAATTGCACCACGGGCAGGCTGTTCACGAGCGTGACCTGACCCACCACGCGGGCGGGATCGGTCTGCCCCGGTACACTGACACTCACGTCCTTGTGCAGGAAATCGTTGCTCACCGTATAGGAAAATTTCTGCCCAACGCGGATGTTCAGCCCTTCGTCCTGCCGCTCGACCAGCGAACCGAGCACGCGCTGCATCAACGGAACAAACGCCTGATGGACGGGCAGATCGTTCCAGTCAATGGTGGGCGTGCTGGCGAAGAGAATGACCCGGCCTGATCCCCACGTATGTTCCACCGCAACAGGATCGTCGTTCTGCGCGAAATGAAGGACGACGCGCGGCTGGCCTCCGGGCGGATTGGGCGCGTCCGGAGCGGGCGCAGTCCACGGCGTCAGCGTGAGCGGGTAGTAGGCGTAGAAATGGGCCGTGGCCAAAGTTCCCGCGGAGGAATCGTTCCAAAGTGTGGCGATGGGATGATCGTAATCCTTGGTTTGCAGGGAGAAGAATTTGTCCTTTTGATTTGAATTGGTGTCTCCCTTGTAAGGGCCGATCTTGGCGGGCAAAAAGCCGTCGCGCCCGAGTTCCTGATTGTAGGAATCGATGTTGGCTGCGGGTCCCGGGAAGACGACGAGGCCTCCGCCCTGGGCGACATAATTGACCAGTTTCGGCACGGCAGTTGGATCGATCTGATCAACCCCGAGAAGAAAAACTGCGTCGTAATCATCGAACGATGTCCCGCTCAGGGCCGATGCGCCCACCGTCGTCGTCTTGATATAATACTGCGCGACGTCAGCGGGTGCCACGGGGACCAGCGCGTTGCGCACAAAGAAGTCGTCTGCCTGCGAAGGCGTTGTCGCGGTCGTTCCATCGACGAGCAAGACTTTCACTTCGCGAATGGCCCGGACGGCGAGCGTCCGTTGATCATCGGCGGGCAAACGGTCATGCGGAATTTTCGCCGTGATCGTGTGATAGCCTTCAGTCCGAAGCTTCGCGAAAAGCGCCACGCTGCGGGACGTTCCCGCCGGGATGCTGTCAATGATCGTCTCGTCCACGGCGGGTTGGTCGTCCACCATCAGGCTGACCCGGACATCGCGCGCCTCGCTTTCGCTGCCGTTAAGCACCTCAATGCTGCAACGGAGCGGCTGGTTGACCGGAGTCAGTCCGCTTTCCAGGCGCAAGCCGGTCACGCCCAGATTGCTTTCCGCTGCGTCACCCACCAGCACGACATGCACCGTGATCTGCTTCTGGATTTCGCCCAGTTGCTTCTCCAGTTGATCAAGCGAGGGCCAGCCGTTCGCCTGTCCATCGGTGATCAGATAAATTTCCTTCGATTCACCGCCCTCGTGTTTTTGCAAGGTGGTAACGGCCAGTTGGAGGGCGTTGGACAAATCGGTCGCGCGATCTGTCAGCTTGGCTTGCCGGATTTTTTCGCGCAGGAGATTGAAATCGAAAGTGGGCTGGGCGACAACCGGCTTCACGCCGTCCGCAGCGAAGAAAAGCGCGGAGGACGAACCAGTGGGAAACGCCGCCAGAATTTGTTCCGCTGCCGCCTGTCCGCGTTGCAGGCTCGTTTGAATTCCGTTGGTCAGCCCCATGCTGTAGGAGTTATCAAGGATGATCACCGCGGCAACCTGATGAGAGCCGGTCGTCTTCGTACCCGATTGATAAGTGGGCCGCGCGAGTACCAGGATGAGCAGCGCGATGAGGAGGCACCGCAGCAATAGGAGCAGGATATCCTCCATTTGTAATCGACGCTGATTTTTCTCGACGCTCTCGCGCAAAAAGCGCATCGCCGCCCACTTGACTTCCTTGACCTGAAACTTGTTCAGCAGATGGATGATGATCGGGATGCCGATGGCGGCCAGACCGAAAAGAGCGCCGATATTGAGAAACGTCATGTCCGTGCGTGTCCCTAGCGTGCCGACACCTTATGCCGGAAGGCGAGGTAGCTGCTGAGCATTTCGGCGAGGGGAAGTTGCGTATTGGCGAGGACGTAATGGCAGCCGCAGCGATCACAGATGCCCTGGACGCGCTTGCGAAAGGCATTCATCGAATCGAGATAGCTTTTGCGAATCGCGGCGGGATTGGTTTTCAGCCGCGTCGTTTCCTCGAGACCAATGAATTCAACGATGCCGTCAAACGGAAATTCGATTTCGTAAGGGTCCATGATGTGAAAGACCACCACCTCGCTGCCGCCGAAGCGAATCTGTTGCATGCCCTTTTCAAAAGCCTCCTCGTCGTCGAAGAGATCGCTGATGACGATCACGATGCCGCGCGCCTTGGTCATCCGGGCGATGTCGCTGAGGGCGGAACCGAGTTTCGTTGGCTGCGTGGCTTCGAAGGCCGAGAGCCGGGCCATGATAGGATGGATTTTGGCGATGCTATCGGTGCGCGTCATCGTATCGCGCATCTCTGTGTCGAAGACGTGCAGCGCGACCGCGTCCCGTTGCAAGAGCACCAGATAAGCGAGGCACGCGCTCAGAACTTTGGCGTACTGAAGTTTGGTGAGTTTGCCCGAGCCGTAATTCATCGACTCGCTGCCATCGATCAGCAGTTGCGCCACGAAATTCGTGTCCTGCTCGTACTGCTTGATATAATAGCGGTCGGTGCGGCCGAGCACTTTCCAATCGAGGTGGCGGATATCATCGCCAATGGTGTATTCCCGGTGCTGCGAAAATTCGATGGCGAAGCCGCGGAAAGGGGAGCGATGTTCGCCAACGCGGTAACCCTCCACCACCGTCCGCGCCATGATGCCGAGCGATTCGCCCCGCGCTATGGCGTCGGCATCGAGCAAATCACGTTGAGTAGAAGTCGGCTCCATGGAGGATGCGAAGGAATTGCTGCCGCCCGCAGGGTCCGTACTTAGGCCAGCGGTTCGGTTTGCGGGACTGACTCCAGAATTTTGCGGACCACGTCGTCCGGGGTGATCCCCTCGCTCTGGGCGGTGAAGTTGATTGCGATGCGATGTCGCATAATGGCCAGCGCCACGGCGGCCACGTTTTCGCAACCGACATACGTTTGTCCCGAGATCATCGCGTGCGCCTTGGCCGCCATGATCAGGCTCAAACTGGCGCGCGGACCGGCCCCGAAGCTGAGCCACTTTTTGCAGAAATCAAAGGCCGCCGGAGTCTTGGGCCGGGAGCAGCGGACGATCCGCTCGGCATAACGGTAGACATGGTCCGGCACAGGAATCGACTTCACCGTCTCCTGAATGTACATCACGTGCTCCGCCGTGAGTACCGGTTGAGGAAGCTCTCCCTTCATGCCCGTGCCCATTTTCATGATCAACAACTCCTCTTCTTCAGAGGGATAATCGACGTTGATCAAAAACATGAAACGATCGAGCTGCGCTTCGGGTAGGGGATAGGTTCCCTCTTGCTCTAGCGGATTTTGCGTGGCGAGCACGAAGAAAGGCTTGGGTAGATCGCGCGTGGTGCCGCCGACCGTGACGCGCCGTTCCTGCATGGCCTCGAGCATCGCGGCCTGCGTCTTGGGCGGGGTACGGTTGATTTCGTCCGCCAGCACGACGTTGGAGAAAAGCGGGCCGGGCAGAAACTTGAACTGCTTCTCGCCCGTGACCGGATCCTGATAGATGACCTCGGTGCCGGTGATGTCGCTTGGCATTAAATCGGGCGTGAACTGGATGCGTCGAAACGACATTTGCAGCGTCTGGGCCAGCGTGGAAATGAGAAGTGTCTTGGCCAGGCCGGGCACCCCGACGAGTAGCGCGTGACTTCGCGTGAAAATGGAGATCAGGATTTCCTGGACGACATCGTTCTGGCCGACGACCACCTTGGAAAGCTCATATTGAATGCGGGCATACGACGCCTTGCAAAACTCAACCGCCTCGGTATCGGTAGGAGCATTTGCTCTCGCGGCCACGGGTGCGGGGGCAATGGGCTGTTCCTGCTGTTCGACTACCTGCTCTTCCGGAATCTGTTCGACTGCTTCGGTTTCCATACGTTTAATTTCTTTTAATAGTCACTTCTAAACCCCGTATCGCCCGCTTTGTTGCGCGGTGATTTTACACGGAGAAACAGTGACCAGAAGAGTCTCCTAGTGTTATCATCGCCGTTCAAGCTTTTCCGTGAGTTCTTAGCGTCGCCGTAAGGCGGTGGGGCCGGGGACCACGCTCTCACGAGCGCGGCTACAGAATTACTTGGTCGCGGGCGGTGTTGCGGAAGGCGTCTTGATACCATCGACAGCCGAAGCCAGGTCCTTGCGCTGCCAGCAACGTACATAATCGACCACGAAATCATCCGGTAATTGGGCGTCATCGAGCTGAGTGTTGTCCCAGCCGCCGGAAACCATGTCCAAGATGATGTAGGACGGGATGGCGGACACACGATCATTCTCGTAGTGCATAATTTCCTTGCCGTTGCAGTAATAGATCGCCTTGCCGGGAAGCCAGAGCAGGCCGCTGGTGATGAAGCCGTCCTTGTCCGGTTGCACATAATTGATCGCGGAGCCGGTCGACTTGTGGTCCTTGCCGTACCCATCCCAATGCATCGCGATATTGTAACGGCAGGGACCCCAACCCGAGAGGAATTCCATGATATCGAATTCCATGCCACCGTTGGCGGTGTCGGCGCGCTTCCATTGGGGGCCGGTTGCCTCGCCGCGATCGGGCATCAACCAAAACGCAGGCCAAAGACCACCCGCCGTCGGGTTTTTGACCCGTGCCTCAAAGTAGCCATAACGCTGCACCCACTTGCCGTATGAATCCAGGAATCCGACGGCGTAGTCGGTTTCCTTTTTCCCGGGTTCATCATTCATGGGCCCCGTTTTCTTTTCGTAGTGCAGTGTAATCGTGCCGTTTTTGAGAATGAGATCATCTTTGCTCCAGTGACTTCTCTGGTCCCAAAAGTTCTCTGGAGTGGTGTTGTTCCACTTCGTCATGTCGAGCGTCGCGCCATCGAACTCATCATCGAGCGTCTTCGTCCAGTCGCCATCCACGGGCGGCTTGGTGCCGAGCCAATCGGGCGCGGAATAGGGCGGCAGATCGGCCTTGATCGACTCGACCGTCAGCGTTCGTTCGGAAGAATCAGCCGTCGCACCGATGAGAACATCGAGGACCTGGTTGTTGGTGAATTTATTGCCCGTATCCGGATTCGGATTGATGGACGGCGGAGTATTTGTCCAGATTTTCGGGTTGATATAGGAGGCGACAAGTTCCGTCTCGGCGCCCGGATCCAACGGGGCGGCGGCGGTCACATCAACCGGGCCACCCTGGCTATCGACATGCAGGGTCGGCGTGATCGCCGAGTGGCCGTCGTTGCGTACTTTCACGCGCATCTCGAGGCTATTGGTCAGGGCCCATTTGCCTGCCGCAGGCTTGATGCCTGCCGACATCTGGCCATTGCCGCCGGGAAAAACAATCTTCAGATTCTGACTGCCCGAAGCATCGACCAGGGAACCCTCGGCACCGTTGTTGACCAAATTCTTGCCCGCGTCGAGCGCCGTTGCGCCAGCACCCAGCAGAAGCCCGCCCTTGGGCGAGTCGACGATGGTGTTTGGATCGACGGGAATCTTTTCGCCCTTCACGCCCGCCGCCACAACCGAGTCGATGCGGAAGATTTCGGGCGCATCTGTAGCTTTGCCACCGAAGATAAGAATCTGGGCAATGGAAGAGGTATTGATCATCTTCGTGGGATGCTCGTAGGAAGTCCCGAAGACGACTTTGACGACGTCCGTTTCGCCGGGTTTGATGTAGCCCACGTTGGCATTGTTATTCTGCCAGCCACCCGAGTCATCGATGCGAACTCCCAGTCCAATCTGACTGGTTCCCAGGTTGGTGACGGTCACCTCGACGCGGCCAAAGGGGGAAAGATCGTAGGGCGCTTCGCCAGTTGCCGGTTTCAGGGAGACACCGGGATAGTCGGCTTGTCCCGGAGCTACAGTGACCACGACTCCCGCAGGGCTGTCGCTGCGCGAGATGGTCGCCTGGCCCTTGCTGGCCGGTTCGTCCACCACGAATTTGCTTTCGCTCCCGGCGGCAGAGATGTCGACAATAGGCCGGGGCGCGATCCCTCCAACAGCGGGCGCATCATCAGCCCGAAGAATCGAAGCAAAATGAAACGCGGGTATTAATAGGGATGCCGTCAGGAGAATGCGGGGATTGATCATAAGGAACTTTCTTTGCCTGATTATTAGATACGGAATTATTTGGCTGTGGGTGTCGCCGTTTTTGGTCCATCCACATCGGATGCGAGGTCTTTGCGCTGCCAGACACGGACAAAATCGATCACAAGACTCGTGGGCAATTTCGCATCTTCCAGGGGCAGGTTGTCCCAACCACCGGAGACAAAGTTGAAGATGATATTGGATGGAACATTCGACACGCGATCGTTTTCGTAATGCAGGATTTCCTTGCCGTTGCAGTAGTAGATCGCCTTGCCGGGCAGCCAGAGCAGCGCGGGCGTGATGAAGCCATCCTTGTCGGGCTGGACGTAATTGGTGACTTGTCCGGTCGCCTTGTGGCTCTTGCCGTAGCCATCCCAGTGCATGGCGATATTGTAGCGGAGCGGGCCCCAACCCGACAGATACTCGGCGATATCGAATTCCATTCCGCCATTGGCGGTGTCGCCCCGTTTCCACTGCGGGCCAGCGGCCACGCCGCGATCGGGCATCAGCCAAAAGGCGGGCCACAGGCCGGGCGCGGTGGGAAGCTTGATCCGCGCTTCCCAGTAACCATAGCGCTGGGTCCACTTACCGTAGGTGTCCAGATAACCGGCGGCATAATCGGTCGGTTTTTTCGTGGTATCATCCCCCGGATAACCGGTCTTTTTCTCATAGACCAGCGTCGCCATGCCACCGCTGACCGTCGTTTCGTCCTTCGTGAAATGGGTCCTCTTGTCCCAGAAATTGTCTGAGACCAAATTCCATTTCGTTTCGTCAATGGCCGTGCCGTCAAACTCATCATCGAACGTCTTGGTCCAATCGCCGTCCACCGGCGGTTTGTCGGCAAACCCTTCGGGCGCCGAGTAGGCAGGGACATCGGCCTTGATCGATTCGATCGTCAGCGTTTGCGCGCTATCGGAACCGGGAACCGAAACAGTCACGGTGGTTCCTGAATTGTTGGTGAACTTGTTCCCCGTACCGGGATCGGCGGTGATGGCAGGCGGAGTGTTCGTCCAGATTTTGGGATTGATAAAAGGAATGACAATCTCGCCTTCAGCACCGGGAGCAATAGGTGCACTGGCTGCGATGATGTCGGTCAAGCCGCCACCACTGCCCGCCACGGCGCTCGGCGTAATCGGGGCCGTGCCATCATTACGGACCTTCACGCGAATTTCCAGGGCCTCGCGCAAGTCCCACTTGCCCGCCGCCGGTTTCAACGTCACTGCTCCTTCGCTCTTGCCAGGGGCGAAATCAATCTTGATCGAAGGACCATTGGGAGAATCAACCACGGAAGTCGTGGCGCCATTTTTCCCGCTGAGCTGCTTGGCGGCATCGATGGTCACGCCAGGGCCGACGATGAAACCATTCGGCGGCACGACGCGGATGGAACTGGGATCAACCGCCGGTTTTTCTCCCGCAGAACCGCTCGCTTCGATGGAGTCGATATGAAAGGTGAGGGGATCCGTGGCTACTTTACCCGTGAAAACCAGGACTTGGATGATGTCATTCGATTTTAGCGGGAAGCTGGGCTTGTAACCAAAGGAATAGCCGAAGACAACTTTTACCGTCTTCGTTTCTCCCGGATTGAATGAGAAACTCTCGGTGCTCCACGGGCTGGTCTGCCAGTCTCCGTTGTTATCGACTCGCAGGCTGATCGCGGCTTTTTTCGTGCCGGTATTGGTAATGGTGGCCGTGATGTCTCCGTAAGGTGAAAGGTCCCAGGGCGAACCACCTGATGGCTTGAGCACAACGCCGGGATAGCCAGCGGCACCAGGTTGGATCGTGACGTCGACGCCTGTTGTGTTATTGGACGGCACCACGGAGACCTGGCTCTCCGATTGATTGGCCGCAGTGAACTGGGAAGCGGCACCCTTGTCCGTCGGATCGAAAAGAGCTTTCGGCGCGATGCCGCCCACGGTTTGGGCTCGAAGAGCCGGAGTAAGACATAAAGCCGGGATCAATACGAGGGCGGTCAGGAATAGATGGGGTTTAAGCATGGGGATGTTTTTTGATGTTTAAGCTGAGTGTTCAACAGTCAGGTCAGGCCCCGACAAGGGATGAAAATGAGGGAGAAGAGATTTTTACGATGTTTGAATCAAGAAGAGAAAAAGGGCTGGGTAAGCGATTAACGAATGAATTCGCGAGTTGAAATTAGTACAATGACGACGGATCGTGTTAGTTGATGCCCGATCATAAACATGTCATTAGCTGACTGCCCGTGGCTGTATCCAGTCGGTAATCCCCTGTAAATCGCGTTTTTCGGCGGGACGCCCTCGTTTCCATGATCAAAATGCTATTGCGCATAATCCCAAAAACATTATGTATGAGGAAAAGTTGCAATCGCCATGTCCCTTCAGCCTGAAATACTTCCCCTCGTCGCCGCGCGTGCGGCCCATCTTCGTCACGGCATCAATTTGAGCCATTGGTTTTCGCAGGTCTATCAAGCCGCCGGTTATACCCCGAAGCATTTCGATTCCTACTTGAACGCGCAGGATATTGCGCTGATCAAGACCATGGGATTCGACCACGTCCGTTTTCCCATCGCTGCCGAACCGATCCTGAATCCCGCCAATCCCGGTCAGCTACCTCCGGAATACATGGCCCGGCTCGATCGCGAAGTGCAAACGATGCTCGATCAGGATCTCGCGGTGATCATCGATATTCATCCGGGAACTCCGTTCAAGAAGGCGCTCGCCGCCAGCGATGCCAGTGTGGACGCGTTCGTCTCCTTTTGGTCCGCACTCGCCGGAAATTTTTCCAAGTTCGATGCCGACCGCCTTTTCTTCGAGGTGCTCAACGAACCGGAAATACAGAATCCAAAGCGCTGGAATGAAATCCAGAACAAGGCCGCCCAAGCCATTCGCCGCGCGGCGCCGAGTCACACCATCATTCTCGGAGGCGATGAGTGGTCGGCTTTGCCCATGCTTGAATTACTGGAACTGCCTGAGGATCGAAACATCATCTGCAATTTTCATCTCTACGATCCGCTCATTTTCACCCATCAGGGTGCGAAGTGGGCTCCACCATGGGCCATGTTTTGCAAGGGCATGACCTACCCGAGTAATCCCGCGTTTATTCAAAATTTTCTCAAGACAGTCACCGATCCCGATGCCATTCGCGAAATCAATGAGTACAAGCAACTCAACTGGAATCTCGAGCGCTACGAAGCCATGATCGCCAAGGCCGCCGCCTGGGGCCGCGCGCATGGAGTCGCTTTGACCTGCAATGAATTCGGCGTCTACAAGGTTTTCGCCCCGCGCTCCTGTCGTCTCGATTGGATACGCGATATTTCCGGCGCCTTGGAAAGGCAGAAAATCGGTTGGACGATGTGGGATTACGCCGGTGATTTTGAAGTCGTAAATAAAAGGGACGGTAAGCGGATGCCGGATACCGCCGTACTCGCCGCGCTGGGCTTGAAAGTCGCCGGATGAAAGAACCGCAACTGTATCGCGTCGGTACGCTGACCTATACTAAATCCGCCTTGGGCAGGCTCTACTTCTGGCTGCTCTGGGGCGACTTCACCTATTTCATGGTGGAATCGGTGGTACCGAGCGCCATTCCGTTGAAGTTCAAGCATCTGGATGCTTCGAATTTTCTCATGGGCATCGTCCTGGCGACGGTTCCGAAAATTATTGGCGGCATTTTCAACCCAGTGGTCAGTTTCAGGAGCGACCGTTTTCGCAGCCGCTGGGGAAGGCGCATTCCGTTCATTGCGGCGACCATGCCATTCCTCGTCCTCTGCTTTTTGGGCCTGGCCTTCGTGGATGACATCGGCCCTTGGCTGGGCAGGACTTTCCCCGCGCTCGGGCACACTTTTACCAACAACATATTGATCCTGATCGTCCTCTCGATCTTCCTGATCGCTTTCGATTTCTTCAACACCTTTGTCACCTCCGTCTTTTGGTACCTCTTTAACGATGTGGTGCCGGAGCAACTCATCTCCCGATTCACCTCCTGGTTCCGGATGGTGATCATGGTCACCGGAATGCTTTACAACGAGTTGGTGTTTCCATATGTCGAAAGCCATTTCAAGGAAATCTTCATTGGTGCGGCTGTCCTCTACTTCTTTGGATTCGGTTCGATGTGCCTGTTTGTCAAGGAAGGGGAATATCCGCCGCCGCCTCAAAATACGGATGGAGCGACGGGACCGGTCGCTGCACTAAAAACCTATGCGCGGGAATGCATGACTCTGCCCCACTACTGGTATCTATTTTTAATTGGCATCTTCGGGACTCTCGCCGGGGCCTGCGGAATGTTTAGCATCTTTTTCCAGAAGATCACCATGGGGCTGAATTTGCACCAAATTGGCTGGCTGGCAGTGGCCGGGGCGATTACCTGCTTCTTTTGTGTCCCCGTCGCCGGATGGATGGGGGACCGTTTCCATCCCATTCGTGTCGTGTTATGGGGAACAATACTGGCTTGGGTGGTGTCTCCCATCAATTTCATCTGGCTGTTCTGGAGACCGGATCCTTGGACTTTTTACTACTGCTCGCTGGCGCAGACCGTCTTCCTGGGTTGCCCGATCGGGATGATGTGCCAGATGGATTTTCCCATGCTCATGAGGCTGCTTCCAAAGGAACGGTTCGGCCAATATTCATCCTGTCGAGTCTTGCTCACCTCTATCGTGGGTATTTTTTCAGGGGCCCTTGGCGGGGCCTTCCTGGACATCATGACCAAACACTACGGAGAGAAAACGGCTTATTGCTTCATTCCCTTCTGGAGTTTTGTCTTCAGCACGGCGTCGCTTTTCTTCATGTATAAGCTTTACGTCAGTTGGAAATACTATGGAGGCGACGAATCTTATGTGCCACCGATGCCCGTGCGCGCCCCAAAGGCCTCAGTGACAGCTTAGCTTAAAGATTAATTATTCAAGAGGGCAGTATATTTTCAAATGTTGGCGTGTCCGTATGCTTCTGACCAATCTCGTCAGAGACCTCTGCGAAAGTCGCTGAATCTTGTTTTTTGGCATTCCGGAGGAATGACACAATCCTAGCCGGTGGTTGAGCCCGTTGCGGGCGACACCACTGGAAAATATTTCTCAAGGCGCGCACCCCCGGCAGGGGTGCCACCTCTGTGACAAGCCTTCGGATTGCGAAGACGAAAAGACGAAAAGACGATTTCTGCAGAGGTCTCCGTTAGAATTACCATTTTATCGTTATAAAGTTTACCTCATTACGTTCTTTAATGACGATCAGCTAATTTCAGCTTTCCTGTAAATTCCATCAAAAACCTATCTGCCATAGCGTAAGTTTCTGTTAAACAAGATCTGTATCGATCAGGGATTGACATGCTTTAAATCGGTAATGGACTAACGCTGTTTTCATGTCTCCATTACGCTTATTTAATGCAATCGCACCTAGTTATCCGGAAAAGCCGTTCCGTTGCCGGGTAAAAAGCAGTTTCAAGCGATCCGCATCAATAGCATTCAGGATACCCCTAATGAAAAACTCTATCTGGATTTTTGCCGTCATGGCCATTCTCGCTCTTTCCCTCGGCCAGGCTGCGTATGGCGGAACGGCGACATGGACGAGCACCACTTCAAGCAGTTGGGGCGCAGCGCCAACTAATTGGAATGGTGGCACCGGAACGGGCGGCATCGCCGGAGCAGGCGATGATGTCATCTTCGATAATAGCAATAACGTAACAATTCCCGGCTTCATTACCCTGGGAGGTAGCACCACAGGCACAAGCCAGAGCGCGAATAGTATTACTTTTGGATCTGCCAATGGACCTGCCATCGGTGCATTTAGCCTCGACTCCAGCACCACTGCTATTTCAGGGACATTGACGCTAACCAGCGGCAATATCACGGAAAGTGCCTTCAACACGGGCGCGACCACTTTGGTTAACAGCAATGCTGCGACCACTAATAACGGTTTATTGAGCCTGGTGACTGGCGCGTCCGGCTTTACCGTTGCAAATAGCAATTCCACTCAAACCCTCGCTCTCAATGCGGCTTTTACGGGTACTGGTACTAACCTCTCCCTGAATTCCGCTGGTGGCCTGATCACCTTGGGTGGAACGACTACCAATCTGAGCACAGCCACGGGAACGGTCACGATCGGTAACGGTACCAACAACACAGTGGTTCAACTCGGCTTTACTGGGGCACTGGGCAGCTTTATCGGTACGACGGTCAATACCGGTTCGGTTCTTGACGTGAACGCCCAGGTCATGAATTCCACGGGTCCTATTACTTTGAACGGCAATGGCTTCGGCGCGGGCGCGGACGCCGGAGCGTTGGTCAATAGCACCGGCTCGCCGACCACGTCGGACGCGATTGTCCTGGGTTCAAACGCGACGATCAAAAACAGCGGCACTACCTGGACTATGACCGGTGGCATCAACACGAATGGTAATATTGTCACATTCAATGTGGCCGCTGGCACCCTGACCATTACCACGGCGGGTATTACCGGTACCGGTGGTGTGATGCAAATGGCCGGAACTACGAACTTGAACATATCCAGTTCTTATAGCGGCGCGACGACGGTCAACGGGGGTACTCTCAATCTCGGTGCAGCTCTGACAGGCGCAACGGCCATCACGGTGAATACCGGCGGCACCTTGACCGAAGGAGCTGGCGCCAACATTGGTAGCGGCGGCGCGGCTGCTTCGCTCACTGTAACTGGCGGTACGGCAACTCTTTCCCAAACGAATGCTTACACCGGCACCACCACTGTCAACGCGGGTTCACTCAGTGTCACCAACTCGTTGACCGGTGGAACTGCTATCACGGTCAACAGCGGTACCTTCACGGAATCCGCCGCTGGCGTCTTGAGCAACGGGGACTCGCTCACCGTTACCGGTGGCACGGCTACTGTGGCTGGCGTCAACACCTTTACAGGCGGCACCAACCTCAGCGGAGGCACGTTGACTCTGGGCAGCACAACGGCACTCGGCGGTGCGGCTGGCACCTTCACCATCAGCGGCGGCACGTTGGATAGCTCGGTTACGAATTTGGTTCTCGCCAACAACAATCCGCTGAGCCTGAGCGGTAGCTTCACTTTCCTGGGCACGCAGGCCTTAAGCCTCGGTACGGGACCTGTCACCCTGACCGGGAACACGACAATCAATACGGCCAGCGCAACCAACGGCCTTACGATCAGCGGCTCCATTTCCGGTACCGGTCTTGGCATTAATAAAGCCGGTTCCGGAACGTTGACTTTGAACAGCGCGGGGGTCAATACCTATACCGGCACGACAACGGTCAGCGGTGGCACCCTGATCGTCGATTACGCCAACGCGACGACTCCCACCAACCTTATCAACAGCGGTTCAGCCTTGGTACTCGACGGCGGTGCGCTCAATATCAAGCAGCAGAGCGCCACCACCACTTCGCAGGCTTTTGCCAACACGGCTATCGGTTCCGGCGCTTCATCGATCACAGCCACGAACACCGCCGCGACGGGCAGTTTGACCCTGTCGGTTGCGCTTGGGAATATTTCGCAGAGCACGGGCGGCACGGTGAGTTTCACATTGCCGGCGACGGCGGGCAGCAGTATCACGACCACCACGGCCAATAACAACACTACCACGACTGCCGCTGGCGGCATCCTCGGGGCCTGGGCCACCATTTCTACTGGGGCTTATGCGTCGAATAACGGCGGCGTCATCGCGGCATTTACCGGCGGCACCACCGCGACGGGCTCCAATATCACCACTGCTGCAACCGAATATAATATCACCGGCGCCCTGGGACTTTCGAACAACTCCACCGCCGACACCCTCAGATATACCGGCGCGTCCGCCAGCTTGACCCTTGGGACAAACAATCTCGCGGTCAATGGATTGAATAGCAATGGTACTGGAGCCTGGACCATCAGTGGTACGGGCACTGTGACGGCGGGATCCACCAATGAAATCGTTATTGTCGGCACCCAGGCTCTTACGATCTCCTCCAACATCACGGGCATCGGCGCGCTGACCGACAGTCTCGCCAGTGGATTGACTCTCTCCGGCACCGATAGCTACAGCGGTGCGACGACAGTCAATGCGAGCACTCTCGGCCTCGCGGGTTCGCTGACCGGTGGAACGGCCATCACGGTCAACAGCAGCGGTATCCTCTCGGAAACCGGGACCGCCACCATCACAGGCTCGACATCTATCACGATTAATAGTGGCGCTCTTGTGGGCCTCTCGAGCGCCAACAGCTACAGCGGCACAACCACCCTGAACAACGGCGGTGCTCTGCACATCAACACGGCGGGAGCACTTGGCTTAGGAACACTCATCATCAACGGCGGCACAATCGATGCAACTTCAGCCGCGGTCACAAGTAGCGCCAATAACCCCGCGCAAAACTGGAACGGTAACTTCACCTACGCCGGCAGCAATGCGCTCGATTTCGGTACCGGCGCGGTCACCCTGGGCGCGAACGTAATCGTCACGACCACGGCAAGCACACTCACCGAAGACGGCAACATCTCCGGCGGTTTTGGCATCACCAAGGCGGGCACGGGCACGCTGACTCTGACCGGCAACAGCGACTCCTACACGGGCGCGACGGTCATCAATGCGGGCACCCTCAACATCAACGGCTCGCTCACTGGCGGCACGGCCATCACTCTTAATACGGGCGGTACCCTGACGGAAAGTGGCACGGGTTCCATCACCGGCACATCGACTCTGACGCTCAATGCCAGCACGACAACCCTCAACGGCGCGAACAGCTACTCCGGGGCCACCACCGTAAATAATACCGCCACGCTCGCCCTCAACGGGTCACTCACCGGTGCAACGGCCATCACCGTTAATACCGGTGGTATCCTGACGGAAAGCGGTACTGCCTCCATCGGCAGCGCGGCCGCCTCGCTGATTGTCAACGGCGGCACAGTCACTCTCGCGGGCGCGAACAGTTACTCCGGTGCAACGACCTTGAATTCCGGCACATTGAACCTCAATAGCGCGGGCGCCCTCGGCACCGGCACGCTCACCATCTTTGGCGGTACGATCAACAATAGCAGCACCGCGGCGATTACCACACCGACCAACAACGGCGCCGAAGCGTGGGACGGCAGCTTCACCTTCACAGGCACCAACTCCTATAACCTCGGTACGGGCGCGGTTACTCTCGGCCTTACTTCGCCCACAATCACGATCACCGGGACCACCAGCACGCTGACGGATGGCGGCGCCATCTCCGGCAATTACGGTTTGACCAAGGCGGGCGCTGGCACCCTGGTACTGAGCGGCAACGAAAGCTATACCGGTCTCACGACGATCTCCGCCGGTACCCTGACATTGTCGGGCTCCAACTCAATGGCTGATGGCGTGAAGCTCTCCGCCGGTCAGTTGAACATCAATAACGCGAGCGCACTGGGCAACGGCACATTCACTATCAACGGTGGCACGATCGACAATACCAGCGGCTTGGCCATCGCCACCCTGGGCAGCAATCCGTTGAGTATCGGCGGTAACTATACCTTCGTTGGCACAGGCAATTTGGAGATTGGTGGAGTTGGCAATTTCAATGCCTTGACCGCCGGTTCCACGATTACGACCACCTCCGGTACTCTTACGTTGGACGGTGCTTATAACACTTCAAACGCACTCGCCAAATCGGGGTTGGGTACCCTCATACTCAACGGTGGCACTCTCACTTCCGTGTTAAGCACGTTGACTGTGAACGCAAACGGGGGAACCCTGGATATCGAAAGTATCGTTGACCCCACTGGCACGGTCACTATTGGCGGCGGTGGATTGCTCCTCATTAACGGTCCGAACGGCAGTATCCCGAGTTCAGGTCCGGTGGTGCTGAATGCCGGCGGCCAGCTCTTGATTGACGATGACTCCGCCGGTACTGGCGCTACCAATCCCAACCGCTTGGGTGGCAGCGCCATTACGCTCAACAACAACTCGCACTTCACTTATGAAGGAACAGGGGAAAGCGGTACAAACTCAGGAGAGACCATTGGCGCTGTCACACTTGGTGGCGGCATCTCGACGATCACGGTTCAATTTAATAACGGGAACTCGGCCAAGTTAGCCGTTGGGAATACGCTATCCCACGTCGCCACGTCCGGTGGTATTGCATTGGTCAACGGCACGAATCTCGGTGATGCTATCTTCGCCTCAAGTCCGGTCGGAATACTTACTCTTAGCGGCACGCCGACTTTGTCCGGAACCACTGCGGGTGGCACGACAGGAATCAATAAGAATGTCGATAACACCAAGATCGTTCCCTACCTGCTCGGCGAATCGGGCACGTTAACCGGCCAAAACGGTACCGTGACAGGAACCGCCAACACCTTTGTGACGTGGAATCTCACCACCGGCCTGCGTCCCTTGAACCCGGTGGATGAATTCATGGATAATGCGATTGTTGCGGGTGACAACACCTACATCATCACATCGACAACCGGCACTGCGACAACGTCAATCAACTCGCTCGTCATCAATGGCGGAAACCTCACCATCACGGATGGCACGACCCTGACCGATGCCAGCGGTGCGCTCCTTTTTGTGACAAGCAACACGATCAAGCCTTCGGGAACGACAGGGGCTTTGAACTTCGGTGCCGCAGAAGGAATCATCACTGCCAATGCCGGCGTCAACGCAGTGATCAGCTCCCCGATTACCGGAACGGGCGGCCTGACCGTCTACGCGGGAACCGGCGGTACGGTGGACTTGACCGGTGCGAGCACTTACTCCGGTAACACTGCGGCGGCGGCTGGCGCGGTCATCCTCATCGGTGCCAACGGCAACGCCACGAGCGGCCCGCTGGGCACCTCGACGATTGCTAGCGGCGCGTTCGCGGCCGACAACCAGGCACGCACCATCGGCAACTTCGTTTTCAACAACTTTGGAGTCCCGGTACCCGTCATTATCGGCTCCAACAATCTGACTTTCACGGGCGCCGCTCACTCTGGGGTGGCTTGGGCCGCCAGTGCCAGCCAGAATACCCCCGTCACGATCAACAACACGGGGATCACCACCATCTCCGGCACTTTCGCTCTTCTCAATGCAGCCTCGGGTATTCCTGCTAACGGCAATTTCATCGGGGTTGGCACGAGTGCCGATCTCGTCATTTCCGGAGCCATCACGGATAATACTTCAGGCAATAATTCCAGCGGCGACACTCAAAAGTTGCAGGCCAATTGGAATGGAATCAACGGCAATGTCACGATCGCGAATGGCACGAATGGCTTTAGCCAGGGGGTGGCGACTTCTCTGGCTGTGGTCGTTAACTATGAGGCCTACAATACGTTGACACTGGCCAGTGGAACACCTCTTAGCGGCGGATCCATTAGTGATGGTAGCCGGGGTCCTTTTGTGGTCGCGCTGACCAACGGCGCGACCGTCGCTAGCGGTTTTATCGCCACGGGAGGCTCGCTGCAAAATGAGGGCTATAGCCTCGGCTTCGCTGGCGCCAACAGCCTCACCCTGAGTGGCTCCATTAGTGCCGGTAATGCCAGCGCTTTTGTGAACATTATGAGCCCCGGTGCCACTCTGACCCTGAGCGGTTCCGTGACCACTGGGTCGACCTTCTTCCAATGGGCCGGTCCCGGCAATACCACCTTTAGCGGCACTCTGTATGGTACGACGAATTTTACCAAGACGGGGTCTGGAACCGTGACCATCTCGGGCACCAACACGATAACCGCCGCGACCACCTTCAATGGCGGCACGACCGTGCTCGATTACAGCACGAACAACAACAACAAGCTGTCGCAGGACGGAACCGCCTCGGCTGCAGCCCTGACCTTGGGCAGCGTCAACCTGCAATTGAGCGGCGGTTCCTTTAACCAGACTCTCGGGTTGGCCGGCAACGGCACGACTCTTGGTACGGGTCAATCGAGCATCAATTTAACTAATGGCGACACAGGATCCATTGCCCTCGGAGCCATCACGCGCAGCGCTAATAACGGCGGTACCATCGACTTCGGGACCGGGGCGGCGACCACCACGACTTCCAATCTCGCCAGCGGAATTATCGGCGGCTATGCCACTTTCGGCGGCACGGACTTCGCGGTTTCCAATGGCGGATCCTCAGCCATTACGGGTTACTCCGCCTACACAGCCCTGACCAACGGCACCCTCTCGAACACGGTTGTTTACAACTACACTGGCTCAACCCCGCTGACGACCAGCAGCACCGCTCAAACCATCAGTGCGCTCAAAATGGACGCGACGGCCAACCTGACCCTGGGTAACACGCTGACGATCAATACCGGCGGTCTTCTCTTCACCGGCGGCTCTAATGTAAGCATTACCGGCGGCACGTTGCAGGCTTCGTCGAACGATTTGATTCTTTATGCCAACGGGACTGGGACTCTGACCATTGCTTCTCTCATCGCTGGCGGCACCGATGTCCTGACCAAGACGGGCGCCGGTACCGTGATCCTGACCAATGCTGGCAATAGCTACACTGGCGGCGATGTTATTTCGCAAGGCATTTTGCAGGTTTCCGCCGATGCGAACTTGGGAGGAGCCGCCGGCGCGCTCTTCTTTGATGGCGGCACGCTCGAAACCACGGCGAGCTTTGCTTCGAGCCGGACCGTTAATATGCAGTACAATGGCGGCACCTTCCAGGTTGATTCGGGCACGACACTGACGCTCAATGGTGTCGTCTCCGGCGGCAACATCGGTGGTTTTCAAAGTGCTAACTACCCCGTCGCCCTGACCAAAACCGGTTTCGGTACTCTGGTGCTGAACGGCAACAATACCGGCTTGAGCGCCTCCGTCACGGTTACCGCCGGTACGCTGAAACTTGGCACCACGACCGCCTTGGGCCCGGTATCCACTACCACCGCTGGCAACGCCAGCGGTACTATCGCCAACAACCGCTCAGTCGATCCGACGTTCGTCAATGGCGGCACCTTGGATATCAACGGCTTGGTCATCGCCTTGGGTAACATCACCTTGTCCAGTGGCAGCATCATCGACAGCGTGGGGACCGGCTCCCTGACCGGCTACAGCTTTAACCTGCAGAGCGGCACGGTGGGTGCGTCACTCATCGATGAAACCGCCAACGGTCTCGGCGCCAGCATCGATCTTTACAAGACGACCAGCGGCACGGTGGTCCTGACCGGCGCGAACACTTACTCTGGTGCTACGCAAATCTCAGGCGGCACGCTCCAGGTCGGTAACGGTGGAACCACCGGCCAACTCGGCACGGCCAATGTGACCATGAGCGGAGGCAGCACCCTGGCCTTTGATCGCTCGAACACCTACACAGTCACCGATGCCATTAGCGATCTCGTCGCCACCGGAGGCTCGGCCGGCTCCGTTAGCCAAATTGGCAGCGGCACAACAATTCTCGCCGGGGCGAATAGCTACACGGGTGGTACCACGATCACGAATGGTACGTTGCAGCTCGTTGATGGCGGCACCGTAGGCGCCTCGACCGGAGCGTTGAACGTCAGTACCGGCACGTTCGACCTGAATGGGGTCAATGCGACAGTTGGTGCGGCAACCCTGGGCGGCACGGGGACGATTGCAGCGACCAGTACCGGCACCCTGACCACCTCCAGTATCACGACGACTGGCCTGAATAACACCATCAACAGTGGCGCGACGGTTTTCGGTCCGCTGACGATGAACACAGGATCGAGCTTGAAAGTTAACGGCGTCGTTACCGGTGGAGCAGTGAACGTGAGCAGTGGTGCGACCTTGGGAGGCACAGGCGCAGTCAACGGTACGACCAATACGATCAATGGCAACGTTCAGGTCGGCAACGGTACGGACACGACCAGCAGCCTCGTCCTGACGTCCTCGGGCACGACCACCTTTAGCAGCTCTGCGAACCTGACCTTCAACCTGAGCTCCAGCGTTTTGGGCCAAAGCAATCAACTGGCCATGGGAGCAAGCTCCAGCGTCATCCTGACGGGCGGAATGACCTTGACCTTGAATCTGTTGCCCTCTTCCGGCGGCGCGATTGTCCCCGACACGACGCAGTATGTCCTCATCACCAGCACGGGTGGTACAGGCGGGTTTGGAACCACGGCATTTTCCGGTGCAAGCGGCGTTAGCTATAACGCCACGACTGGAGTGATCTCGGGCCTGACCCTGGACATCGTCAGTTCTCAAGGGGCCGGTTACTATACTCCCTCCTACCTTAAATTAGTGGGGAATGACATCGACGTGGAAGTTGTGCCGGAACCGGGCACCTGGGCGCTCATGCTCGGCGGCTTGGCCCTGCTCATAATCTTCCAGCGCACGCGCCGTTCCAAGAACAGCTAACCTCAAAGAGACCTCTGCAAAAGTCGCTGAATCTTTCTTTTTGCATTCCGGAGGAATAACACAATCCTAGCCGGCGGTTGAGCCCGTTGCGGGCGACACCACCGGAAAACATTCCACAAGGAGCGCACCCCGGTCAGGAGTGCCACCTCTGTACGACCCCTGCCGGGGTCGGTTTGCGAGGGGATAAAATACCGGTGGTGGCGACCGCTGGGGCGGTCCTAACAAATACGACCGCGCTTGATCTCGTAACTATGACCGGGCGGTTTCTCGCCGATCCACCGCTCGTCGGCGGGGAGCGACGCAGGCTGGTAGCGTGAATCAGTCGAGATGCGTATTCTGTCCGAGTTATTATCGATGCTGGCATGCACCGTATGCATGGTGAAGGTGAGAAGATCTCCCGCTTCAAAGTCGGTGGTGAGCCAGCGACCGCCCAGTTTCTCGCGCAGACTCGCGGGATCTTTAGCCAGGCTGCCATCCCATTTGTACCAGCCGCCTTTTTGAATGACCTGTTCGACCTTGTCGATGTCCGGGCTGTTGGAGCAATAACTATCGACGTCGCGCTCAAGGTAGTTCCTGAGACGTTCGTGCTGCAGATGCGAGCCTTCCAAAATCATGAGCCCGCCGACATGCAGAGGCGCATCCCCGATCGGTATCCAGGCGGTGAGAAGTTTTGCGCGTTCGCCGCGGCCCATATAGACAACGTCGCAATGAGGCTTGGTGCCGTTGCCAAATCCCATGACTCGGAGCCAGGTGAAATCGTAATGGCGGACTTCTTCCCCAAAAAACTCCCGGTAAAAATCCATGATCCGGCCCGTATAGAGAAACTTCTCCAGCGTCGGGTTATTCTGCGCAAAATCCGGGCGAAAAACTTTGCTCAAGTCGATCGGTAGTTTGGCGAAACACTCTATTGGATCCGTCCCGGGGATGAGATAACCATTGGACATGAGATGTTCTGCAATGGTCCGGCGAACCTCCATGACATCATCGCGCTTGAAGAAACCGCGCAGATAAAGATAACCGTCCTCCTGCATGCGAGAGCGAAGGGCCTCGCCGTTGCCAACGAGATAGGAGCTTTCGCGCAGTTCGCCGAAGCAATCTTCGGATGTATCGAGAGGACGACCGTTGGACTTAAGAGGCTGATCGGCGAGCAGGTTCATGGACAATATGTACCACGTCAGGGGAGGGGAAGAAATGGACGCTTTGGTAAATAACATGTATGATTTGGTATGGCTCGAACTTGGGTAAAGCGATCGCGGTTGCTTTGGCAATCGGCGGAGACGTGTCCTCTTGGCCAAGTTTCACTGTCTGGCTATATCCGGAACGGGCGCGGAATTTCGCTCGCGAGAATGCGGAACTACGACAACTTCGCATTGGTTTATTTGCTCGAGGGAAGTGGACATATGAAGGTGGGCTCGCAACCGGTAATGAAGTGCCGGGCAGGGGACCTTCTTTTCGTTTATCCAGGAACACCACACGGTTACGGGCCGGGACCGGGCGAGAGGTGGAGCGAGTTTTACGTGGTCTTCAACGGGCCGGTCTTCGAGTTCTGGCTGCAGCGCGGACTGCTCAACCGGGCCCATGCCATGCAGCGACTTGCGCCGATTTCGCGCTGGCTGCCTCAATTGGAGGCGGTGGTCGAACCGGGTTTGCCGCCCAGTGCCGATGGCATGCTGCGACGCGTCTGCCGCCTGCAAAAATTTCTGGCCGATATTATCGAGGAGCCGGAACTGGAGAAAGTTCGCGTCCCATGGATGGAGACAGCCATGGACGAATTGGTTAATGGACATGGAATCACGCCATCATCTTTGGCCGCAAAATTGGGCCTTTCCTACGAAACCTTTCGCAAGGAATTCACGCGGCAGACAGGTTGTCCTCCGGCCCGGTACCGGATGCGACGATTGATCGAGCAGGCGGGCGTGCTGATGATGGAACGTCATCTCAGCAACAAGGAACTGGCCGAGACACTTGGCTTCTGCGACGAATTCCATTTCTCGCGCCGCTTCCGCGAGATCACGGGAAAAAGTCCCCGTGAATTCCGGCAGAAAGCGAGACTGTAGTCTAAACCTCAACAGCGACTGCTTCGAGTTTAGTGGAATCGGATTTAACGGACGGTTGGAAATCGGGCAGATAGGCGCCTTCTTCACGGAGACGGGCGCGGAGATGCGCGATATCGACGGCGTGGACATCGCCCTTGTGCTTGCTGACGGCGTGGGCCGCGGCCATCCCGGCGGCTTCACCCATCGCAAGACAAACAGGCATGACGCGGACACTGCCTTGGACGATGCGCTCGCAGGAGATGGAGCGTCCCGCGACGAGAACGTTGCGGATGCCCTTGGGGGTGAGAGAACGATAGGGAATGCCGTGCGACTCGCCCTTCTTGTAGCGCTCGAAGCGTTCGACTTCCCACATTTCCTTCGTCTCGACTTCCTTGACCGTGAGGTGGATGTCGATGAAGTAACAGTTGCGGCAGATTTCATCCTCAAAGCTGCGACGCATGGCGTAATCGGCGAGGCTGAGAACGTAATCGCCGACAATGCGGCGCGATTCACGAATGCCAATGACCGAACCGGTTGCGACGACAAAGCAATTGCCGTAAGTATCGGGGAGATATTCGGCGAGCGCGGCGCGATATTGTTCGGCCATCCGACGGCCCTGCATCAGCGCTTTGGAGACGGAGGAGGGGTCCGTGTTATCAACGTCGAAGACGTGACCGGCATTGAATCCGACCGAGCCCGGACCGATGAGATTATTGCAGATGTGGCGATCGGCGATCTCGGGAAAGCGCTCGTCCTTGACGATGTCATGGATCGGGCTGTCCTTGAACCACCAGGAAATCTGGCGACCGTATTGGTAGGCGTAGCTATCGACGTTGCCCAGAATGAAGCAATGGGTGGCGGGCTGCATCTCGCCATTTTCGTCGCCCTTGTGGAATTGCGCGCCCGCCCACGCGGAGAGATCGGCATCGCCGGAGCAATCGACGTAAACCTTGGCGCGGAGGGCGGAGAGTCCCTTCTTGTTGCTGACGATCAGGGCCGCGACGCTGTCGCCTTCCATTTCGACGGAGGCAAGGAAAGTGTGAAAGAGCACGGTGGCACCCGCATCGGTGACCATCTTGTCATAGACGCGCTTGAGTCTCTCTGCGTCGATGGGCACCCAGTCGAGATCGTCCTTCTTGACGTGCGCGATTCCCTTTTTGGCTTCCTCGAATACTTTTTCCGCGAGGCCACGATAGATGATCTTGTCGAGATCGGAGAAAGGGCACCACGCGGGAACCAAGGCGCTCGTCCCGGAACCGCCGAGCGCGCCGGTCTGTTCAATGAGAAGTGTCCTGGCGCCTTCGCGGGCTGCCGCGATGGCCGCAGTACAACCGGCCGGACCGCCTCCGACAACGATAACGTCCCAAGAATCATCAAGAGGAAGCGAACGGGCGAGGGAGATGGATTTTGCCATAAGATTGCCTTTGCGAAGTGTTGTAAGTGCGGGAACGACTAGAGCGCCATGCCATTTGTCCGGATAAGTTCACGATACCAGTGGGCTGAATTCTTGAGCGTCCGCTTCTGCGTGGTGAAGTCCACATGCACGAGTCCGAAGCGATGCTTGTAGCCCTCGGCCCACTCGAAGTTGTCCATGATCGACCACTGGAAATAACCGCGAATATCGACACCATCGCCGATGGCCTTTTTGACTTGCCGCAGATAGCGCGTGAGGAAGTCGATGCGGGCTTCATCGTGAACCTGCCCATCAACGCCGACCCAGTCGCAACCGGAAAGGCCGTTCTCGGTGATGACAATGGGGAGCTTGTAACGCTCCGCGATGAATTTCGGCCCCCAGTAAAGAATCTCCGGGGTGACATTCCAGGTAAAGTGGGTCTGGGGCTGGCCTGCGGGAAAAGGAACGACCTTGGATTTGCCATCGGGGCCGGCTTCAACGCACATGCCGTGGTAAATGTTAACGCCGTAAAAATCGAGCGGCTGCTTGATCACGTCAAAGTCGCTCGACTTGAATTTGGGAACAGCTTTTCCGTAGACCTTCAGTCCCTCTTCCGGATAGTGCCCGAAAATGGGTGGATCTCCCCACCAGGCGCTATTCCAAAGGTTGCCGCTCCAAACTGACGCACTTGTTTGGCGGGCCGCTTCGATGTCAGCGGCAGAATTCGTTTTTGGGTACGCGGTAGGTCCCACCGGCGCCCAGCCGATTTGCGGTTTTGTGCGCGCCTTGGATCGAATGACCTGTGCGCCCATTCCGTGGGCCATCAAGGCATGGTGGGCGGCCGTCAGCACTTCCGTAAATCCCAGCTTGAGTCCGGGTGCGTGTTCGCCAGTGAGATGTCCCATGCCGACAAAGCACTGCGGTTCATTAAGCGTCATCCAGTGGGAGACTCGATCGGACAGGCGATCCACCACGACAGCGGTGTACTCGGCAAACCACTTCGGGCTATCGGGATTCAACCAGCCGCCGCGCAGGAAAAGGTCGTAGGGATAGTCCCAGTGAAAAAGAGTGACCCACGGTTGGATTTTTTTCTCAAGCAGCCCGTCGATGAGCTTGTCGTAAAAATCGAGGGCCGTCTTATTGATCGGGCCCACGCCCTCGGGCATGATTCGGGGCCAGGAAAGCGAAAGCCGGTAGGCCTGCAATCCCAGTCCAGCCATCAAGTCCACATCTTCCCGGTAACGATGATAATGATCGCATGCGGTGTCGCCGGTGTGACCTTCCCAAACTTTGCCCGGTTGATGGGCAAACATGTCCCAGACGGAGAGACCTTTACCGTCCTGGTTCCAGGCTCCTTCGATTTGATAAGATGCCGCCGCTGCGCCCCAGATAAAATTTGTCGGAAAACTCATGAATCAATTTTTAGTAACTTTACTTGTAGGAAAGACTATGGATTGGAGAGGCAAGCGCCAAGGTAAACCCCTTGTCATTAACCGACTGCGCATGCGTCGTTTCCTGATCGATTGTCCCGCATTTGAGATCGGGATTGGCGATTATTCATTTGCCGCTGCGGTCAACATCGTCTCAAAGTTACGCGTATGGCCATTTTAAAACTGATCGAAGATGCCTCGCAGGGTCGTTGGAGCGATGCGCGCATTCATAACTGGTACGATGCCCAGCCTTGGCGCGTTGGATGTAATTTCATCCCCAGCGGCGCGATCAACCAACTCGAAATGTGGCAGGCCGATACGTTCAATCCAAAGGAGATCGATCACGAGCTGGGTTTGCTGGCCGATCTCGGCATGAATACGGCGCGAGTCTTTCTGCACGATCTACTTTGGATTCAGGACGCGAAAGGATTCTTGGGGCGGATCGATCAATTCCTGGATATCGCCGCGCGGCATAAGATCAGTATCATGTTGGTTATCTTTGACAGCTGTTGGGATGGAAATCCGCAAATCGGACCGCAACGCGCGCCGACACCCGGAGTCCACAATAGCTACTGGCTCAAGTCACCGGGAGATTCAGTGTTCCATGATACCCCGGCCTTTGATCGGTTGCAGGATTACGTCACTGGCGTGGTGAGCCATTTCCGCGAGGACAAACGCATCATGGTCTGGGACCTTTGGAACGAACCGGATAACCGCGTTGGCGAACTGACCCGGTTGCAAGTAGGGGACATTGTCGTTCCGCTGCTGGCCAAGACATTTCAATGGGCGCGCTCGGCCAATCCGACCCAACCGCTGACCTCTGGTGTCTGGGAGGGAGATTGGTCCAGTGACGAGAATCTCGAGCCGCTGTCTCGGCTCCAGCTTTTCGCTTCGGATGTCACCTCTTTTCATCGCTATCTTCCGCTCGAAGGAACGCGTAAAGCGGTTGAGCATCTCAAGCGTTTTGGACGTCCGCTACTTTGCACCGAATATGTCGCGCGCGGCGCGGGAAGCACCTTTGAAGCGATCCTGCCCTACTTCAAGCAGGAGAAAATCGCTGCTTATAATTGGGGCGCAGTTTCCGGCAAGACGCAAACGATCTATCCATGGGATTCGTGCCAGAAGCCCTACACCTCGGAACCAGTGCCATGGCATCACGATATTTTTCATCCCGACGGTTCTCCCTACGATCCGAAGGAGACTGCGCTGATTCGGTCTCTGTTGGAGACCACTGCAAAACTCTCGATTTAAAAAATGCCGTCATCCTGAGCGGAGGCGAGCGAAGGAATATGGATTAATCCCAAGACTCCTCCGAGCCGCAGTCGAAGGACCTGCTCCCGCCCCAAGGAAATATTTGACCGTTGGCAGGGTGATTTCGATTCTAAAGGCGAGTCCTCCCACGTCGAACTTGCGAGAGGCCTGCCTTTTGGTTTGTGATTTTTTTGACGCCACCCGCACCGGTTGCTTCATCAGGCAGAGTCTTTCGACTGCGGTTCGGGGAAACTCTTCTGAGCAAAGGAGGCTGGTTGCCTCGCCTTCGCTCAGGATGACGGATTATTTAGAGGGCGATTTTCGCAGAGGTTCAGGTAGGTCCAGAAAAATAAATCTAAAGATGTGGTCGCGCTAGTCGCCGGATATGCTACGTTTTCGGCATGTCGATGCAAATGGCTTCGTTGACTGTCGTACTGGGTGGTTTATTCGTCATTCCAGTTTCACTTATTCACGCCGGTCCGAGCGATCAGGGAACACCCCCGGTCGTTCAGCAAAAAGCACCCTCCTTCTGGGACCAGCAATATATGTTGGGTGATTGGGGGGGCGAACGAACCCGATTGGCGGACAAGGGAGTCACCTTTGACATTAACGACATCGGTGATTTCCAGGCCAACGTGGCGGGCAGCGAGGTCCATCATGCGACTTATTTCGGACGTTTCCGAGCCTCGACCGATATCGATTTCAACAAGCTTGCCAATTTCAATGGCGAGTTTTTTGCCACCGCGATCTGGCAATACGGGCCGAATCTTTCCGGCAAATACCTTCAGACCAATACGCTGACCAGCAGCATCGCCGGAGAGGATAGCGTCCGGATCGATCAACTTTGGTACCAGCAGGGTTTTGCCGACAACATGTTCAAGGTGAAGCTTGGGCAGATCGCGGCGGTCAATGAATTCGGTGCGACCGATTTCTTCGACATTCTTTTCAACGACGAACTCGGCTATGCGCCCAATACCCTGTTCACCGCGAGGCAGCCGTTCAGTCCAGCAGGCAAACCCGGCATTATTTTGTGGGGCGATCTTTCGGACGTGACGCCCGGCCTCTATACGAAGGCCGGTGCTTTTACCGCTTACCACAACGCCTACTACCCGGATATCCACGGTTTCAATTACGGCAGCGATTTTAATTACGGTGCGGTCGGTTCATTTGAAATTGGATATGAGGAGCAAAAGACCAACTACGCCGGCACCTATAAACTAGGAATCAATGCCAACGATCTCGCCATCTATACTAATCCCGCCACTGGCCAGAATTATGACGGTGATTTCACCGCATACGCATTGGCGCAAAAGACCGTCTATCATCCCGTGGGTGCGGATGGGAAGTTGGAGTTGAAAAAGGGACTCGACCTGCTCATGGAATTTGTGGATGCACCTGGAGATCGCAATTCTCTGCAGGATGAAATCACCTTGGGTTCCCGTTACACCGGTTTGATCCCCGGGCGTGACGAGGACAAGGTTGCATTCGGCTTCATCTACTCGAAAAACGGCTACGCCTCAAGTACCGCTTATCAGGCCCTCAACGGGCATGGGCTCAGCGGAGAAGCCACGGTGGAACTCGATTACCAATACAATCCGACGCCCTGGCTTTCGATTCAGCCCGATACCCAGGTCATCATCGACCCGGGCGGCGACACCACCCGCAGCACGATTGTGGTGCTGGGCCTGCGCACCATTGTCCGGTTCTAGAACTTCTCAACTAACACGAAAGGGATCGTATGAAATTCACAAAGGGTCAGGAGTTTATGGCGGAATTTTTGGGGACGATGGTGCTGATCTTGTTTGGGTGCGGTTCAGTTGCCATGGTCGTGCTCTTTGGCAGCAATCCACCCATTCCCGGCGAAGTGGTCAAGGGCGGTTACACGAACATTGTCTTGGGCTGGGGATTGGCGGTCACCATGGGCATTTATATCTCAGGAACCATCAGCGGAGCCCACATTAACCCGGCAGTCACTCTCGCAATGGCTGCCACGAAACGGATGCCATGGTCGAAAGTTCCTCATTATATACTAGCCCAGTTTCTTGGCGCCTTTGCCGGAGCCGCCTTGGTATTTGCCGTTTACTATTACAAATGGATATTGGTCGATCCGAGTCTCGATCACACTGCCGGCATCTTTTGCACCTTTCCGGCCGTGCCCGGTTTTTGGCCGGGATTTTTCGACCAGGTTGTCGGCACGGCGCTCCTTTTGGGACTTATCCTCGCCGTGGTAGACAAACTTAATGCGCTACCCGGCTCCAATCTCTCGCCCTTTATTATAGGCCTCATTATCGTCGCCATCGGCATCTCGTTTGGCGGCATGAACGGGTACGCCATCAATCCGGCCCGCGATTTGGGACCTCGCCTTTTCTCCGTGGTCGCAGGATTCCAAAATAACGGTCTGACCAACGGAACAAGCGTGTGGCTCCCCCCAGTGCTCGGCCCCATTGTGGGAGCACTTCTGGGCGCATTCGCCTATGACCTCACCATCGGCAATAGCCTCATCAAGGCCAATATGCTCAGCAAAGACCCCGAGGAGCGCGCGGAAGGGATGGATTCATCCCACAAGGAACGCCCCTGACCAACTTCTTTTTGCGCCTGAAAACCGTACCCACCAACAACCCATCCCATCACTTATGTCCTACATACTCTCCTTCGATGCCGGAACCACCAGTGTACGCGCCATTATTTTCGACCAGGAAGGTCAGATCAAATCCGTGGCTCAAAAGGAAATTCGACAGATTTTCCCCAAGCCCGGCTGGGTCGAGCAGGATCCCCAGGAAATCTGGTTTTCACAAATCACCGTCGCGGTGGAAGCACTGGGCCGCGCGCGTATCAAGCCAAGCGACATCAAGGGTGTAGGCATCACCAATCAGCGCGAAACCACCATCGTCTGGGATCGCAAAACAGGCGACGCGGTTTACAACGCGATTGTCTGGCAGGACCGCCGGACGGCGGGAGAATGCGACAAGCTTCGCGCGGCCGGCCACGACAAGGTCATCCGGAACAAAACAGGCCTGCTCCTTGATGCCTATTTTTCCGGCACCAAGATCGCGTGGATCCTCGACAATGTTCCCGGCGTTCGCGCGCGAGCCGAAGCGGGCGATCTTCTCTTCGGCACGGTCGATACCTGGTTGATCTGGAAACTGACCAGCGGCCACAACGTCCATGTCACCGATCCCAGCAACGCCTCGCGCACGCTGCTCTATAACATCCACACGGGCTCGTGGGACAAGCAGCTCATGAAACTTCTCCGGATTCCCGCCAGCCTGTTGCCCGAAGTGCGCACCTCGAGCGAGGTCTACGGTGAAATCAGCACCTCGCTCGGCTTGCAAAAAGTGCCCATCGCGGGCATCGGCGGCGATCAACAATCCGCTCTCGTCGGCCAGATGTGCGTTCATCCCGGCCAGGCCAAGAACACCTACGGCACCGGGTGCTTCCTTCTGCAAAATATCGGAACCGAGGCGGTCGCCTCAAAGAATCGATTGTTGACCACGGCGGCTTGCCAAATCGGGAAGAAGCGCGAGTTTGCCCTCGAAGGCAGCGTCTTTATCGGCGGCGCGGTCGTGCAGTGGTTGCGCGATGGACTGCAGTTGGTTCGCTCGGCGCAGGAGGTGAATCTCCTCGCTGAATCGGTTCACGATACGGGCGGCGTCTATCTTGTTCCGGCGTTCACCGGATTGGGCGCGCCGCATTGGGATCCCTATGCGCGAGGCGCGATTATTGGCATCACGCGTGATACTTCCGCCGCGCACATCTCGCGGGCCGCGCTCGAAGGCGTCGCTTATCAAGTCGCCGATTTGATCGATGCAATGGCGGCCGATACCGGTAAACGCCTCAAGGAACTACGCGTCGATGGCGGCGCGAGCCACAGCGAATTCCTGATGCAGTTCCAAGCCGACTTGCTCCAGATTCCCGTCGTCCGCCCCGCCGTGACCGAAACGACGGCGCTGGGTGCCGCCTATCTCGCCGGCCTCGCTGTCGGCTATTGGAAGGGCCTCGATAGCGTCTCCAAACAATGGAAAGTGGAGAAAACCTTCGAGCCCAAAATGCCGAAGACACGCGTCGCTGAACTGAGGGGACGATGGAACGAAGCGCTCAAGCGGTCCATGGACTGGGAAACGCATTCGGTCGCTCCGTCCAAGGGAAAGAAAAGCGCAAAAAAATAAGACGTCCTTTCGCAGACGACTTATCTTGATTCAGGATTTTTATGAAACGAAACGAGATGTTGAAGCAGGCGGCGGAGCGGACTGAACCGTGGGATATCATCATTGTCGGCGGTGGCGCAACCGGCGCGGGCGTGGCGGTTGATGCCGCCACGCGTGGTTACTCGACTCTTCTTCTTGAGCAGCATGATTTCGGTAAAGGCACCTCCAGCCGAAGCACCAAGCTCGTGCATGGTGGTGTCCGTTATCTCGAGCAGGGCAACGTCTCCCTCGTGATGGAAGCGTTGAAGGAGAGGGGACTTCTCCGTCAGAATGCGCCACATCTTGTCAGCGAGTTGCCGTTCATCGTACCCAGTTATTCCTGGTGGGAGGGGCCGTTTTATGGAATCGGTCTCAAGGTTTATCAGGTGCTTTCGGGCAAATACGGTTTTGGTTCGTCGCAACTTGTCTCCAAGGAAGAAACGCTCAAGCGGCTACCCAACGTCAATCCTGATGGGCTGACCGGTGGCGTGATCTATTATGACGGCCAGTTCGACGACACGAGGTTGCTCATCAATCTTGTCGCCACCGCCGCCGAACAGGGCGCCACGCTGCTCAACTACGCCAAAGTCACGCAACTGCACAAAGGCACCGACGGCATCGTCAACGGCGTGACTTGGGAGAATGTCGAGACGGGCGAAACTTTCAACGTGCTGGCAAAGGTCGTCGTGAACGCGACGGGTCCGTTCACCGACTCCGTTCGCCACATGGCCGAGTCCGATGCCAAGCAACTCATCGCTCCCAGCCAGGGCGCGCATCTGGTGCTGGACCGTTCATTTCTGCCTGGCGCCACCGCCATCATGGTGCCGCACACCAGTGACGGTCGCGTCATGTTCGCCATTCCGTGGCATGGCCACACGCTTGTTGGCACGACCGATACGCCGATGAAGCAGGCTCCACTGGAACCGGTCGCACTTGAGCAGGAAATCGAATTTATGCTCGAGACCGCTGCCCTTTATCTTCACAAGAAGCCGACGAAAGCCGATATCCTCAGCGTCTTCGCCGGGATACGTCCGCTGGCGAAATCGGGCGAGGGTGCCAACACGGCAGCGCTGTCGCGGGATCATACCATCCACATCGACAAGAGCGGTCTGCTCAGCATCGCGGGCGGCAAGTGGACGACCTATCGCAACATGGCGCACGATTGCGTCGATCAGGCCGCCACCTTGGCCGATCTTCCGGACAAGACATGCGTGACCAAGACGCTCAACATCCACGGTTATCACACCAACGCCGCGAAGTTCGGTGCGCTTTCTTTCTATGGTTCCGATGCCCCCGCCATTCGTCAACTCATCGATGGCGATGCAACTTTGGGAGAAGTGTTGGACAAGGAACTGCCCTATGTCGCGGCGGAAGTAGTCTGGGCCGCGCGCGAGGAAATGGCCCGCTCGGTCGAGGACATTCTCGCCCGCCGGACTCGCGCCCTCTTCCTCAACTCCCGGGCCGCCGTCCGCATGGCCCCGCAAGTCGCGTCCATCCTCGCCCGCGAACTCGGTCAGGACGAAAAGTGGCAGGCCGATCAAGTTGAGAAGTTTAACCAAGTTGCCAACGGCTACATGGTACGCATTTAGGACTGCAAAGTGCCGGTTTCCTTTTTCCGTCATCCCGGAGGAGACCTCTGCAAAACTCACGATTTTAAAAACGCTGTCATCCTGAGCGAAGGCGAGCCGGTTAATTAACTTTTGACTCAAGACTTCCTCGAGCCGCAGTCGAAGGACCTATTTTGCCTCTGGGAAAAATCTTCGTGATCACCAAGACACTCCGGCTTCGAGTGGTAAGTTCGTCTCCTTGACCCTGCCAACGACCTGCCTTTTGCTCCACGCTTAGAGATGACGGACCTTGGAGAGA
>Ga0207060_10001_pt1 | contig 47290 bp, 22 predicted proteins | sample Alteio_BWMinCont_30_FD_153270 | JGI IMG/M metagenome (GOLD analysis project Ga0207060, IMG submission 153270) | Enriched cells from forest soil in Barre Woods Harvard Forest LTER site, Petersham, Massachusetts, United States -... | ecosystem: Environmental > Terrestrial > Soil > Temperate forest >...
TTTGGCCTCACTCGAGCCACCACCTCCTCGCCCTGGGTTTATAATCATGGGCAGAATTCCATCATGACTCTCTCTAAAGTGGCGGCCTTGACCGGCACGAACGCAAGGGAGCCTGACTTCGCCGAGTTGCTCAAGGCAGCCATCACGGTAGGTGCGTTGGGCAAAGGTGCTCCCAATTTCCAGTTACCCGGTGGAGATAACTTCGAATATACGATCGACACGGCAGTCGATTATCAAGTGCTCCAGATCATGGCGAATCTGATCGATCAGCAGGATGCCGACAGCTATCCGACCTGGATTCAGATTGCCAGCGGTCCCAACGGAGCAACCAATATCTATGGTGTCGAGGATTTGCCCTATCTCTATCGCCAATCCTACATGACCGTCGTCGAAACGGCTCCGACCACGCCCCTCAGTACCAAATCGACCTCCCTATCGAATCAAGTAACCATCGGGCCCACTGGATCCGGAGGTTCCAGGTTCGATGTTCTCGACTATAAATGGACCTGGCCCGGAGGAGTCAAGACGCCTCTCGTAGGAGCTGCGGCAAAAGATCCGATTACGGTTTCAGGGACCACGACCGTGACCCTCTACGGAGTAACGGCGGCGGCGAGCTTGCCGGCAGGTTCCGAGGGAAAAGTCGGTTACATGTATGTGGTCCAGCTTTGGAATCCACACGATGCAAACACCGCAGCGGCGAATTCAGCTACGCAGATTCGGCCCAGTCTCTTCCGCCTGGTCGCAAAAACCAACAATCCATCCGGGACAGCGACGACCTATACGGCTGGCGGAACCGCCTGGGAAATGGGCATGGTAGGTCAGCTTAGCAGTTCACTTTGTGGCACTACAACTATTCTGCCCGAAAGCGATACCAGCAATAACAGCATCACCACCAGCACGACCAAGACCTACTGGCCGATATCAGCGCCATTGGTACTTACCGCAACGGGAACCACAACAAACACCGCCCTCGATTTTTCGGATAGTAACGGGACGCTATTCCGTGAACCAACCATGCTGTGGCATAACGTTGCTGGTATGAACCTGGCAGGTGAGGCCTCGACCATCGCCGGGACGGGATCCGGTAGTGGTCCCGGTTTTCTAAAGGATGCGAATACGGGAATTACCTATTACGGCATTATTGTCGGGGAAACGCCCATGCAAATTCATTTTACCATCACCACCACTGGAACGACCTCACCCGGCGATGGCAGCTACATCGCCCAGGTCAACACGGCAGATCAAACAAGCATTCTTCCGACGGCAAACAAATCCCAGCAAATCACCTTCAGTTTACAGTACAAGGATTATAACGGGAATTGGATCGACTACGATGACACCTACTCCAATCCCAATCACACCTCGGCAGGATCCCCTTCCGTCGTACTTGCGAATGATCCAAACCTTACGAATTCAGAGTGGCTCAACCCTATTTATTCAGGACAGATGGTAGGGACTCGAACGGTGGGGTTTGACCCGCGTACGGAGCGTTTTGGCGTTGAGAGCCAGGCAACCTTGGGCAATGTTTCGTCCACCACCCATGGAGGAACGGATTCCACAACCTCCTACTTGCTCGAAAATACCGCCAATACCGATTGTAACGTGAATTCGACTACTGCAAACACCGCCATGCAAACAAGCAATTTCTCTGTTTTTGAAACCCAGAGACCTCGCGCGGACAAGGGTAATTCTGACTCTTACAATAATCCGGGAAACGTCTCAGGTTCAGGCGTAGCCACGAACCCTCAAATGCATTTGTTCTCCGGCAACAATTTTAGTTCAAGCTCTGCGGCATCGAATCCCACGGAATTTGATGGGTTAATGAGCCAGAATAGTCCAACCCTCACGTTTGATTCCAAGGGTTCTGCAGGTCCCCCAGCGATAGCTGCCACACCGGGTCAGCATTTCTATTTTGAAGACGCCGATGGCATTGCTCGCCGGTCCATGGGGGCTTATGCCGATACCACCATGACGGACCCAAGCACAAGCTCGCTCGTTCAACCGATTAACTCGAGCAACACCCGTATCGGTTTGCCCCTGGCCACGGCTAACTCCTATCCCAACGATAGCCCCGTCGGTACGGCGCTGCAGCAAAGTCAAAGTCGCCCGATCATTCTTAACCGTCCCTTCCGCAGCGTAAGTGAGATGAGCTACACCTTCACCGGATCGCCCTGGAAGAATATCGATTTCTTCACGCCAGAAAGCGGCTACGTGGGTTTGCTCGATACCTTCTGCGTGGGTGAACCACCCGCCAACGGACTGGTGGCGGGCAAGGTGGATCTCAATACCCGCCAAGAGCCGGTCATCCAGGCCCTTGTGGCCGGGGCCAATCGCGATGAGTGGTACAATGCCACGACTCCACCGACCTACGCCCTTCCTCCCCTGACCGGAACCGAAGCGACCAATGTCGCCAAGAAGCTCATTCAATATACGCAGGACACCACAGACTATTGGCGCGGCCCCCTCGCCAATTTGAGTAACCTGGTCGGACGATATATCGGTGCGACTTTTCCCGCCAGTCCATCACCAAGCGTTTCCCTGGGAACCGATTGGTATACCTATACCTACAGTTGGACTTCACCAACGACTGTTGCCGGCTCGTTTACTTATGCCGGGTTTACCGGGCTGTTGGATTCCACGGTTTACAACGATTCGACCTTGGCGGGATCATCGGCCAATTACGCAAATTCGGTCAGCCCGGTCATTCAGCGCTTTCACGAGGCGGCGCTTCGACCGCTGGTTGATAGCGGACAGACCCGCGTCTGGAATCTCCTGATCGATGTCGTGGCCCAGACTGGGCACTATTCCAGTTCAGCCACTACGCTCAGCCAATTTTCGGTTGATGGTGAAAAACGCGTCTGGCTGCACGTGGCCATTGATCGATACACCGGGCAGATACTCGATAAACAAATCGAGGTCGTCGCTCAATGAACGCCGAATAATCGACAAGCCTACCATGACCTACCGGACTCTCTACATCAGCGGGTTACTCCTACCTGCTCTCATCTTCTGCGCAGTTAATCTCCATTCACAGGAAGCCACCTCCAAACCGACACCACCCTCCGCGCCGTTCATTCAAAAAGCTCCTAGTCCGGGACAGTGGACCATCACCTTTTCTTATCCGGAAGAACACCAACCCAAGGTAGCGGGAGCTCCGGCTGCCCCTCCCCCGGATCTGAGTGGCCGCATCAGGACGATTACCGTGACCAAGGTCAAAGACATCGCTCATGTTGAAGCGATCAGAATCGAGGATACCAAGCTGGAGGAATGGCACTCGGGCACTACCGTTTACGCAAAGACAAACGGAACAGACATCTATGCGCAAGGCTCGGAAATGAGCGAAGGCAATTCCCCCATGTCTACCTCCAGCGAGTTTCAGGATATGAAGTGGGTAACAGCGGAAAGCTACTTGGGCACCATCAAATACTCGGGGCATGATTGCCTGATTTTTGCTCCCAATGCTCCGGCCACTCTTAAAATATCCGATGCAGATGCCTTTACCAAGTTCGTTGCGACGGCACCCTTGGTTGCTTTCATTGACGCTGAGACACGTTATCCGGTCGAAGTGCGCACGGGAGGTGTCTACCGTGACTATCAGTTCTCGGACCCGCCCAATTCCTTACCCCTTCCGACCGATCTCGTCGCGCAGATTAAAGAAGGCAAACGGCAGGCCGACCTGGAACACCAGCGCGCGCCCAGGCCTTACTGATTCATAAATTCGATCGAGCTCAAGACGATCCCATTGCCTCCAAATCGTACACGGAGAGTCTGGGGACCGGCGGGTAATGCAGCGGAAATCTCCAAGTTTTGCACGTCACTTCCGCTCGCGTCAGCGGATCCCAATACCTGGTCCTTTTTCAATATTTCGATCTTGCCCGTTCCAAGAAGGCGCAGCGTCAACTTGTAAGTGCCCGCGGTATCAACCTGGATATTATAATCTGCCGTGGCGCTCACCGCGTTGGTACTTACCAACAAATCATTGTGGGAGTTTGAAAGAATGTCCGCCTGGTCAATCGAGACGTATTTGCCCGCGGAAAGTTTTCCCGGAATCCGGTAATAGAGATCGGCATCGTGCGATGGCATGGCCACATATGCCTCACCCAGCGGGGTAAGTTTGCCCGGCTCTTTTTCGAGTAGGCTGATTTTCGCGTTATCGGCCCTTTCCTTAAACCAAGCGTAACCCTGCACGTAGGGCGTGCGCTCCAGGAAATCGGTCGCCTGGATCATATACTCACGCTCCGCCGCAGGATCAGACGCTTTCCATTCCGCATATTCCGTCACCCATACGGGACAATTGAATTCCTTGTGCATCGAATCCACCGCCCATTTCATTTCTCCAATGGAGCCATAGGTATGGAGTCCCAAGGCAGCAACATTCGTATTACCTAAATAGAAGTAGAACGCTTTCAGGAAGGGAATCATGAAGGTGTACGTCACCTCCTTATTTTCGATCGGGTCCATCGCGGTGATGCTGCCATTCGTCGGGGAACCGAGGGACATGTTCGGCCCCACGACGCTAAGCTGGTATTTGTCCGCGATATCCTTGATTTTTTTATATAACTCGGCGGTCACCTCGGGCTTGATGAAGGCCTGATCTTTCAGATTGGGCTCATTAATCGCGAGCACCACGCGCGGCTTTTTGGAAGCCTGCTGCAGGTAATTATCCAGCCCGGCGAGCGCCTCAGGCCGATCCCCCCAAGCCATCGGAATATATTCCATGGGAGCATCCGACGGAGGAATGTCTTTCGTTTCGTAATGCCAGTTGTAATACCAGGAAACGCCGGGAGCCAGGGCGCGAAAATCCGCTTCTTCCAAGTGATTCGCGCAAACGCCCCGTTTGTGGCTTTGAACTTTTTCATCACAAGTAACCACCCGAATGGCAGTGGGGACGCCCGAAACCGTGTCCGCTGCCACACAGATGGCTCCCGAGTAAACCAGAATACCCACGAAAACGTAAAGATATCCTAAGACTTTAAATCGAGTCATGGTTGAATTTTTTTCGCCGCTAAGAAATTATGCCTTCCTATTTTTCTGCCGGGCAACATGGAATCCACCCCTTGATTTCCATGAGACAAAATGAAAAAACTGATTTTGGCACGCCTTAATTCTTCCGACGACGAGTCTGGATGAAGATCAACACGCACAACCCACCGAGCATAAGCGCCCAGGTACCGGGTTCGGGTACAACCTGGACTTCGATGTCGCCGTTGTTGAGGAAGAGGAACGATTGGTTGTAGTAGACTGAATTCAACTGCCCGTTGCTGGCTGTGCCGGTCAGCGTCAAATTCAAGCCCGATATGACGTTGTTGGGCCCGGAAACCGTGATGCCCGAATACACGCTCGTGGGCGAGCCTGCGAAGAGAATGTAATCGGACCCGTTGGGGATGACGTTGCTGCCGGTGCCGATCAGGTTCAACGTCAGGGTGGTCGTGGCCCCGCTAAACAGGATGTTTGCGGTACCGACGTTGAGTTCGTTGCCCTGGCCTATGCTCGCGGCGTTGAGGTTGAACGTGAGGTTCGCTCCGCTAAACGTCGTGGTTCCCGTGGAGGTGAGCGTGAGGCCGGTGGTCGTGTCGATACCGCCTGCACCGACCTGCACGTTACCGTTGATCGTATTGGTGGTGCTGTGGATCGCGCCGGTGCCGCCGAGGGTTGCCCCGTTATCGAGCACGAGCGTTCCTGAGCCGGTGGCTGAGCCGCCGGTGTTGTTGACCAGCAACGTTCCCGCCGAAATGTGGGTGCCGCCGGTGTAGGTATTGGCGTTGGTCAACGCCAGCGTGCCCGTGCCGCTCTTGGTCAGGCTGAAGTTGTTGAGGCCACCGCTTCCGCCGAGCGAGCCCGAATACGTGTCGGTCGTTCCTCCGCCGTAGTTGACCGTCAGGTTGCCCGGGCTGCCGCTGGCCGATCCACCGACGGTAGCCGTCGCCGCCGAGCCGTTGCTGCTAATCACCTGGTTGACCGTGGTCGCCGTTCCCGATGCCGTCAACGAATTGACGACCTGGCTCGTGCCCAACAAATCCAAGGTATTGGTCACCGCGCCGTCCGTGACCGAGCCCAGGGTCACATCCGACGGCGTGCCGGTCGGCAATGCGCCCGCCACTCCCGTGAGCAGCGTGCTGCCGTTGTAGATGGTGGTCGGGCCGTTATATGTGTTCGCACTGGTCAACCCGACCGTCGTGCTTCCCGTCGGCGTGCCCAGCACCACATCCGAGTGAGTCGCGGTTCCCGTGATCGTGCCTGCCACCACGAACTTGCCGCTGCCGAAGTCCAGCGTCGTACCGTTCTTGTTGATCGTTCCGCTCAACGTCAGTAGCTGACCGCCTGTATTGCTGATCACTCCCGTGCTGCCTGTCGTGCCTGTGATTGTGATGTTTTGCGCAAAGGTCCCGCTGGTTGAGCCGGTGTATTGCAGGACGGTGTTGTTGGCCAGACTGATGGCGCCCGAGCCGAGCGAGCCGGTCGACCCGACGCTCAACGTGCCGGTGGAGATGTTGATCGCCCCGGTGGAACTGTTGCTGCCACTCAGGGTCAATACACCCGCGCCGATGTCGGTGATGGTGCCGTTGCCGCTGATCGCGTTGGTGAGGTTGTAGGCGGTGCTCAGGTCAAAGACCAGGGATCCGCTGTTGGAGATGGCGCCGCTGCCGATGCTCCCGGTAGCGCCGCCTGCTCCGATTTGCAGCGTGCCCGCCGTGATGACCGTGCCGCCGCTGTAGGTGCTCGCGCCGCTAAGCAGCAGTGTGCCCGAGCCGGTTTTGGTAAGGGTGAAGCTGCCGCTGACTCCGCCGGAGACGGTGAGCGTGTTACTGAGGTCGGTAACCGTCCACGTTTGCGAGGAACCCAGTGCGACCGGCGCACTGATGGTATCGTTGCCCGCGCCCGTTAGCACCGTGATGCCCTGGCCACTGACTGCGTTGAGGGTGAGTGTATTGCTACCACTGAGCGTGACGCTCGATGTCGCCGGCGTGCCGCTACCGGTAAGGGTCAAACTATTGATCGTGAGGTTGCCGCTGTTGAGCGTCGGCGTGAGCGCGTTGGCACCCGTCACGCCCGAGTTCGCCGTGATGAACACGTCCGTCGTCGAACCGATCGGCCCGGAAATCGCCGTCGTTCCGCTTGCCGTCGTGTAGAAGTTGGATGCGGTGTTGAGATCGCCACTGGTGTTGCCGGTGTAGTAGGCAACAGGGGGCGTGCCGCCACCGCCGCCGCCGGAGAAGGTGACGAAGACCGAGGAGCCGCTATCGCTGAAGGTGGCCGTCAACGTCCCAGTTCCCGTGGCGATGAAGTTGGCCGCATTGAAGCCGTTGATGGTTGTTGCGCCGTTGATCAAGGTGTAAGCCGTGCCGGTGGTGAGTGAGCTCAGGGCGTTGAAGTTGAACGTTGTGGTGCCGAGGAAGTTCAACGTACCACTGCTCATAGTGATCAAGTCGTTGCTGATCCCGCCGACACTGGTGCTGTTGCTGAGATCGTAGTCGAGGTTCGTTCCGTTGCCGATGGTGAAGCCGAGGTTGCCGACCGTCAGCGTACCGATCATTCCGGGTGTTGCGCCGGGCGCGATGTGCGCGACGTTGCTTCCCGTTGATGAGGTGGTGAGAGAACCGTTGATGATACCGTTACCCGCGAGCGTCGCCACCGCCGTATTGTTGCCCACCGTAACCGCGCTTCCTGATGCCGTCGAACCATTGACCACTAGCGTACCCCCGGCGACAAGCGTCGTTCCCGTGTAGGTGTTCGTACCTGAAAGCGTTGTCACGCCCGGGCCTCTTTGAATAACGGATATCTTGGAAGTGGTGCCTGTTCCATCCTGGATAACACCGCTGGCATTTACCGCACCGACGTTGCCGAAGGTCAGGACAGTCGGATTAGTGTTCACTGTGCTGCCTGCAATTGTGCCGGTGAGATTCAAGGCATCTGTCCCGGTGGTGGCAATCTGGGTAATGGTCACTCCTTGGTTGAGGGTGATACTACCAGAGAGGGTTGCAACGTTATCCGTGCTGCCGCCGATCATGTAGGTTCCCGTTGTCGTAATGGGTGTGCCACCGGGTGCCAGATTGAAACCACCCACGCTGACGGGCACGGCTACAGTGAAATTACCGCCAATCAACAAGGTAGGACTTGCACCAGTTGCCGTCGTGCCATCGGATCCATCACTCGTGTTGGCGCCGCCAAGAATCACTACCTGGGCACCTCCGATTACCGTCGTTCCACTTGTTGTTGTCACGGTATGACCGTCTCCGAACACACCCGCAGTAAATGTACCCGTGGTATTTAAAGCATTGCCCCCGGCGACGATCGTGCCGGCATTCACAATGGTAGAACCGGAATAGGTATTAGAGCCGGTAAGAATCAAAGTACCGTTACCGGTCTTGACGAGGCCGTTATTACCCGAGTCACCGTTGCTGACAGGACCGGGAGTGCCCGTTGCGGGAATAAAGTTCGCGGTGATAGTGCCCGTTAGAAGGGCACTGCTACCCGAGATGCCGTAAGGCGCCGTTCCACTGAGCGTTGACGTACCTTCGACGTCGATATTGCGATTAAATCCAGCAGATAAGTTTGCGTTGGAAGAGCCAAAATCAAAACCGTTCTGGAGGATAACCTGGCTATCGGACGTGTTGGAACCAAAAACCATGCCGGGCGCTCCGCCCGAGCTAATCATAAAGCCACCCACATTCCATTGCTGCGCGGCACCACCGCTGAAATTCAGGGTCAGTGCTCCACCGAGGGCGGCAAAACCGCTATTGGTGCCCCAGCTTACATTCCCTGCTGCCGTCGTACCGCTCAAGACGAGGTTGAGAGTTCCGGTCGTTTGAAAAACGCCAAAACTTGTTCCATTTGCTCCGGCCAGTCTAAGGTAGCTTGAAGCGGTAATATCGGATGATACGGCGTCCTGTAGGACACCACCGTTGATGGAGGTCGTACCGGTATAAAAATCAGGAAGCGTTCCCGTGGGATCGAGTATCCATGTGCTATTGGTAAGACCTGCCTTGGTCACAGCAACGGAGCCGGAGAAAACCCCGATGCTGCCGATTGAACCACCAAAGGCATCAGTCGCATTGCCAAGAATGAGCGTTATACTCGGACCACTAGCGTTGAAGTTGGGCGCACCGGTATAATTGATGGCACCGCCGCCGCTGTTCCCCAAGGTCACATTTCCACCTTTGCTATCGAAGTTCAATGGGGCTGAAATTGTTCCGCCCGTAGAGCCCGCATAGGTAAGGTTTACGTTTGCGGTACCCGTTAAAGTGGTTGCACCCAAATTAATGCCACCACCGTTGGCGCTGTTGACCAAGGCTCCAATTGAGTTGTAAATGAGGGTTCCGGCGCTGACCGTCGTTGCGCCGGTATAGGTGTTGGCACCAGAGATAATCCATGTCCCGGTACCGGTCTTGGTCAAGGTCCCGGCACCCGTGCCGATGACGCTGGCAAGAACACCGTTACCCGTACCGGTAAGCGTGAGGTTATTGCCCGAGCCGGTAATTGTTCCGGTGTTGCTTAAATTCAACGTGCCTGAATCGGAACCGACGGTCGCACTACCCGCCAACGAGATCAAACCGGAGTAAGTATTGTTGCCGCTGACACTCTCCAAGGCGCCATTCCCCGTGGCGGTTCCCGTACCGGAGAGGCTCAACGCAATCGCAGTTGTCGTCGAAATGGCACCTGTCATCTGCAAGGCACCGCCGCTGGAAACCGTTACGCTTGAAGTAGTCGTACCTGCTCCTGTACCCAGGGCGCTACCGTTTTGGATATTCAAGGCGCCTTGAGAAATCGTGGTCGCACCGGTAAAGGTGTTGGAGCCCGAAAGGGTGATCGTCCCCGCGCCTACCTTGGTCAACGAGAGGTTCCCGCTACCATTGGTGATCGTTCCTGCGAAGGTACCGCCGGTGCCGTTACCCGTGCCGATGGTTAGAGTAGCAGCCGCACCATTATCGACGATCGTGCCACCCGTCCCTGTGAAATTACCCACGCTCTCAGAAAAACCACCCAAGTCGAGAGTACCGCCGTTGACCGTCAACGTATTGCTAGTGCTACCCAGATTTCCTGAACCACCGAATGTCAACGTACCGGTAGTTACGGTCGTCCCACCCGTGTAACTATTAGCCGCAGAAAAGGTGGTGACGCCTGTTCCCGTCTGCTGGACGGCGATATTACCGCCAGAGCCATCGGTAATCCCTGTCGTTGAAACATTCACATTGCCCACGTTGACGAAGTTGACCAACTTGGTCCCTGATGAAGCGCCGGTAATCCCGCCCGTGATACTCAGGGTGTTACCACCCGTGTTTGCGACCTGGTTGATATTGAGATTTTGATTAATGGTAATTGCGCCGGAGAAGGTGGAATTACTATCCGAGTTACCACCGATCGTGTAATTACCGGAGGTTAACTGATTCGCAACCAAGACGGAGCGACCGATCGTGACGGTGCCGTTGGTCAGGAGTGACGGGCTGGAATTATTCGCCGTGGTGCCTGCATCGCCCAGGACAATCGCAGTAGAGGCATTTCCGAGGGCTCCAGCCGAACCGGAAGGAGCAGCGGACCCGACGAGCAACGTACCTCCGCTGATCGTGGTTGAGCCGCCGTAACTGTTGGTGCCGGAAAGACTCAAAGTACCGGCTCCGCTCTTGGTGAGGCCGAAGGTAGAACCGCCGTCGCTGATGTTGCCGTTGACCGCGAGGGAGCTGCCGCTATTGATTGTCCAAGTCTGGTTATTGCCGATGGCCACATTGACGCTGCTGCTGATGGTTTCGGATCCCAGGCTAGTTCCAACCACAACGGCGTTACCGGCAGCACTGATTGTCAACGTAAAGGTACCACTCCCGCCAGCGATACCGACGCCCCCGACGTTGTAGGTCAGCGTACCGATCGTTGTGTTGGCGTCCAACGTGGTGTTGCCGAAATTGGAACCCGAAGTCGCGGTAAATGTCACGGCGGTCTGTGCGTCCAGGGCGGCCGTCCGGTTGGTTGTGCCCGTGCTATCCGTGGAAAAGTTCGAAGAGCCCCCCGGCAGGCCAGTCGCCCAGCTTCCCGCGCCGCCGGAGCCCTGTGCACCCGTCCAGAAAGCGTTGGAGGTGCTGGTCTCGTTGAGGATCAAACCAGTACTGGTTTCAGTCAAGCTGAAGGTATTGCCGTTCGTGACAAATCCATTGAGCGTGGTCGATCCCAAAGCGAAATTATTTCCGCCTGCAGTGAATCCGCCGCTAGGCGCGGAAATGAGGGTGACCGTTCCTCCGGAGGTGAGATTACCAACGAGGTTAAGATTAATGATCGTAGCGGTTCCAGCGGAGCCGGCGGCAGTAGCCAGAAGGCCGGGATCCAGAATGATTGAATCCGCGGAAGTTCCGCTCAGGTCCAGGGTGACTACACCACTACCACCAAAGGTAAGGGCCGTTGACGAGGCAGCTGAGCTTATATCGAGAGCATTAATTGCATTATTCGAGAGGCTGAGAACGCCGCCGCTGTTGAGTGCGAGAGAGCCACCGACCCCGGCCACACCGATTGTTGTCGCGGTCGTAGAATTGGGTGTGCCAACGAGGAGAGTACCGCCAGAGACGGTGACGGCCGTTGCACCCAGGGGGGCGCCCGAGCTTAGCGCGAGAGTCCCATTGGAAAGGGCGTTAACCGTGGTTGCACCGGTATACGTATTAGAGCCACTGAGAGTCAGTTTGTTTGTGCTGGAGCTACCGTAGGTAAATCCACCAGCGCCGGTAATCACACCGGCAAAGGTGCCTGCAGTTGTCTGGTTCACTGTGAACAACTGACCGCCGTTATTGATCGTCGCCGTGTTGACGCCGCTGCTTGGCGTGGCAATCGCTCCCTGCAACGAACCCGTCGTGGTGCCTGCGGAAGTGGAAAGATTGAGAACCACGTCCGTTCCGGCGCCCGTGTTCGGATTGTTCACCGCAAGCGTACCGCCCGAGGTACCCAAGGAAGATCCCGACACGTTCAGGGTACCGGCGTTAACGATCGTTCCTCCCGTATAGGTATTTCCCGAGCCGGAAAGAATCAATGTTCCGGTACTGTTATCGACCAATGCGCTGCCAGCCCCGCTGGTCGCGATATTGCTCGAGATCGTCGTATTGCCAACCCCGCCGACAGTGAATGCGCCAGTGCCGGTGATGGCGCCGGTGCCGATCGTCAAAGTTTGGCCAGCGGTGGTCACATCAACCTCACCGCCGCCCGCAGTCACAGTCAACCCGCGAGTATATGAAGCACTATTTCCGGTATAGCTCAGAATACCTGTGGTCAACCCGGTACCCGTTGACGAGACTCCGCCCAAAACCACCGCACTGGTGCCAGAACCAATGTTGCTGCCAGCGCCCACGATATTTCCTGCGCTCAAAGTACCGTTCGCGATGGTGGTGGTGCCCGTGTAGGTATTGGCGCCGCCTAGCGTGAGGGTATTGGCCCCCAGCTTGTTTATTGCCAAGCTTTTCGCTCCATCGGCCAACGTTGCCCCATAGGAAAAGTTACCTGGCGTGGTGTCGAGGCCAAGAACTGCACCCGCACTATTCGCAGCAACTATCGGGGCGAGCGTTGCGACATCCGCCGCGGTAAAATCTCCATTCGTCTGCGTGTCGCTAACGTAAAGCGCAAGCGTTCCACCTGTACCAACTTTGATGAGAGTGCCCGACCAGGCGGCGGCGGCCCCATTATTGTAAAGGCCAACCTCTTGGGCCACATCCAAGACTCCCGTGCCAGTGATGTTGGTCACACCAGTATAGCTATTTGTGCCCGTCAGCAACAGGGTGCCTGCTCCGGAGAAAGTAACGATTTCATTGTCAGTGGTTCCCGACATGTTGCCAATTCTCGTTGTGGCCGAGGCGCTCGTACCACCGATACCAAGTACCCGCGCACCGGGGGTATTGGCCGTCCATGAGGCTATCGTGAGCGTGCCGACCTTCATGTTATTGTTGAAAGTAGGAGTAACGGCTCCAACAGTTATCGGGCCCAAAGCCAAGTTGTAACCATGCCCGTTTGTCACCGTCATAATTTGCGTAGCGCCGCCCGCGCCCCACGTAATAGCTCCGCTGCCGAGCGTGAGAGTGGAACCGACCGTTCCGGAGCCGTCCGCCTCATCTGCATTGATCGTGAAGCCGCCAGCCGAGGGACTGAGAGTCGTCCCGGCAGTCGCGAACGTGCCAGTGGTATCACTCCGAAGATTGAGAGTGGTCGATAAGCCAGTAGCGCCAGTCACGGTCAGGGCGGAGCTGGTAAGCGCAGCTGTGTTGGTCAAGGTTAGAATGCCGGCAGTAAGAGTGGTTGCGCCACTGTAGGTATTCGAGCCGCCGAGAACTACTGCCGCACTGCCGGCCGTATCATTAATCGTGAGCTTTCCCGTACCCGTTCCATTACTAATGACACCATTGAGAATAATGTTTCCAGTGCCAGCAGCGACGGACGACCCGAGCGTCAGCGTAAAGCCACCTAAAGTAAGCGGCCCGGCGACTGTCAAAGTCCCGCTGTTGTTGACCAGAAAATTGGTATTGGCGGCAAGATTAGTCGTAACAGTCGAGATCGTCAGGTTATTGTTGCTCGTGCCATCCAGGAGAATACCGGCGGCAATACTATCAAGAGTCGCCCCACCTTGAATCGTCAGGATATTTCCAGCCGTTCCGTTAATCGTCGTGGTGATGCCGCTGCCGCCAGTCCCCGTATCCCAGATGCCCTGCGTGGTCTGAGCTCCCGCCAGCGTAGGTTGATTGGAGTAAACCGTGTTCGAATTGAACTCCGCGCTAATTGTGGCCGAGGGAATACCGTTGCCCCAACTAGTTCCCACGTTCCAAGTCGGACTCGTCCCATTCCAAGTAGATTCGGTCGTGTCCGCCGCAAAAGCGGAATGATTCAGTCCTGCGGCAAAAGCGGCCATCAGAAAAAAGCGACGAAAATGAGGATTCAGGGAGGAAATGAGTTTCATGGAAGAATTCCTTTGGGGAGGCGGGTGGTGCTGATTAGGAGCAATTAAGCTCTTCGATGCGATTGCAATTTTCCTGTTGGATACACTTTCTATTACAATCCTGTAAGCAGGTCAACTTAAAAACGCAATTTTATGCACACAAATTTGCGTGAGAGTGCACCTCGTCTTGTTCTTTTATCTCTGAAACCAAAGGAGATGCGCCTGATCCTGCATGCCCGCTTTACGGAGCGGGTAGCAAGCTAGTTGCGATTGTAATTGTTTCAGGGTTCGCGACCATCTGGCCGAGCGAAGTGCTGCCTTGAAAAAATTTGACCGTCTGCGCCGTCGCAAGAGGATTCCAGACCACGTAGCTGTGCTTTTTTGTCACGTCATTGACATAAACCATCGAGGTCGCCGTGTTGCCGTGGCAGGTCCAATCCACATGACCGAGCGTCGTCATCGAGTGGGCCATGTAGTAGATGTTGGCCATCCACGGATTTTGGGCGAATCCCGGATTGCTCCCCAACTCATCGAGCTTTTGGTCGACCCAGGCGGGATCGTACATCAGGACGTAACCGAGTAGGTAACTGGCCAGATCGCCGTCGAACGATTGGATGTCGGCGGCCTTGGGAACATAGCCTGGTTTTTTCGCCGCATCTTTCGCCTGGTTGTCGGCAAATGCCTTCATCAGGTTGTCCCAATTCTGCTTCGCCCACGCGGGATCGTGGACGAAATAGGAAAGCGTGGGAGAACTCGGTATCCATTGGATGCCGAAGATCCATGCCGGATCGCCGGTGAACCAAGTGCCCCACACTTTGCTGGAACTCCAGATCATCCCCGCAATGGGATGGGGCCATTGCGGAGGAAAGGTATCGCCATGCGAGTTGAACCAATAGTCCATCGCAGCCTGTGATTCAAACGTGTAGCCCATGACTCCGGCAGCAAGCATGTCTTTGTTGCCGAGCGCCTGCCCGAGAAAGATGAGGCCCGCCCAGCTTTGCGTGGCCTCAGAGGAGGATTCCTGGTTGTTCGTGCCGTTGGGAGATCCAATACCTCCCGCCCACGAATGGCCCTGCCAGACATCGAACGTGCGGAGGAAAGGGAAACGCTTATCGTCGTGGTCCCAATTGGCGTATTGCTTGGCGACGAGCGTTGCCATCGGACCGTAGTCGGTCGCGAATTGGGGGTCCTGCATGGCGACGAGTGCAGAGGCGACGGTGAAATAACCGTAGTGAAAATGGTTATCGGTAAATTCCTCGGAACCGAAACTGGAATTGAAACCGACCAGTCCTTTTTTCTTGGGATAGTAAGCGAACAAATGATCGGTCTTGCCGGGAGTATAGGTGAACCAGTTGACCAACTCGGCGCGCTCGGCGTTGAAGATGGCATCGTGCGATGGGTCTTTCGTTTCGTGCGCGATGAGCGCGGCCTGCCCGTTGCGAACGAGATCCTTTCCACCCCAATAAGTATCGCCACCGAAGGAGAGCTTGGCGGCGATCCCGGCGAGTTGCGTCTGCAACCGTGCCGGATCGAAATCGTGCTCGTCGCCATCGGAAGGCTTGGGTGCAGGAAGGTTGGGTGCGGGTAGATTGGGAAGGATTCCGGTGAACGGATACGTGAGGGTGAACTCATTACCGACTGCGCAATGCATCGTGCCTCGACCGGTGATGTAATCGATTCCGTTGAAATCGAGCTTGGAAATATTGTTGCGGTAATGGTGTGGCAGCCAGCCTTGGATGATCTGCGTTTCCGTTCCCTTGAGCGACTCGGTCTTGATTTTCCAATTCGTGCTGATGGTGCCCTTGTCGGGATCGTATTGCCACGTGAGTCTCGTCTCGCGCGGCACGGCAAAGGCATATTGATGGAAGGTGCCAATGTCCTTGGCGGCAGGCAGAGGACAGATCACGAGAAATTGGCTCGTGCCGGAGAAGGTTACGGTGAGCCCCGTTCCATCGGTCTCGAACTTGGTACCGTCTGGAGCAAAGATGCCATAGCTGCGCCCGCCATATTCCAAGCCAAGCGCATCGCCGGTGGCAGGTAAGGTGAGAGCGACGCCTTGCAGGTCGAAAAATTTAGCGTTTCCCGCCGCTTCCAATTGCAGAGTCGGCTGCACGCCGTGATACTCCAGCCAAACGTAGGGCATCCCCTCACCCAGCGTGGCGTCGATATATTTATCGGGACTTTCACCGAGACGAAAAGAGACCATCCAATCCGACCAATCCTTGGCTTTGGTGCCGCCGGGATTGAAATCTTTTCCGCCGATCTTTAACGGATTATCGGTTTTAAGATCGCTGCCATCCGATTTCCACTCGGTCGGATAATAAACCTGGAAACCCTGTTGACTCGTATCAACTCGAAGTGGGGAGGACCACAACCCGAGACCATAATTCTGAAAGAAGAGCGAGGAATCCCAGTGGTTGCTGGGGATGGGACGGTCATCATTGTTCATGAGGTAGACGGGCTTATCGTCAAATGCCGCAGCCTTGTTAACCTGCGTTCTTTTATCGACGGACACTCCCGCCGGAATGGACGCCGCATAGGCTCCTTTACCCACCGGAACTGCATCCTGGGCCAGCAGTATGTTGCTCGACAAAATCAAAAGCGCCCCGGCAAAAAGAATCTGCGAAAGTCCTCCTCCAAGGAATTCGTCATCTTGAGCTTGTCGAAAGATCCGTTCTGTAGATCGAAGAAGAAAAGACAGGCGGAACTGATCCTTCGACAAGCTCAGGATGACTAATGATAAATGTGAGAGTTTTGCAGATATATCCGAAAGGGTGTTTGTCATAGGCCATAAGTCGCGAAAGACCCTTTTGGAAGGCGAAGCGCCTTGGTTTACTGGGCATCAAACTGAAGCTCGGCCAAGCGCTTCTTGGCCGCACCGGCCGGAGGCCAGAACCAACCCTTGGGATCCCAGCATTGCGCGAAAGACAGATTATCGACGAGAAACTTGTACGCCGCTATCGCCCCCTTCTTGTCTCCCTGGTCATCGAGTGATTTTCCGAGAATATAATAGCAGGTTCCCACGTCGTTGAGCGCCCAAAGTTGGGCAGCCGAATCCTTGGGAGCCGGCTCTTTTAGTGTGGCCTGCATTTGCACAGCCTGAGTCTTGAATGAATCGATGCACTTGTTCGCGTAGGCCGCAACCGCCGGGTAATCCTTGGCCTCAAGCGACTGCCATGCCTTGGTCGTGAGAACGGAGGAACTGCCATCGCCAAAATCGAATGTAGGCGTAGCCGCGGCAGGGGCAGCCGGAGCTGGCGCGGGAGCAGAAGGAGGGGGCGGAGCGTCAGCCGAACGGGCATTGAATCCAAGAATGAAAACGGAAAGGAATAGTCCGGACAAAATTGCAGTCAATTTCATGACATGACAATTGCGGCTAATACAATTTAGTCAAGATAATATGCACATTAATGCACGGAAAATCGGGCTTTGCTTGGCACAGCAATCGTTTCGCCTTCATGCACCCGGCATTCCAAAAGGATTTCCTGAATGGCATCGAACCGCTTGTTGATCCTGTCCAAAAGCCGACGACTTGCAGAAAAACCGATCTCGTAATAAGGAATTCTCACCGTGTCCAAGGCGGGGGCACCCTGCGGCCTTAATATGCCGTCAAATCCCGTAATGGAGACATCCTGCGGAACCTTGTAACCGCGCTCGGTCAGCGCAATAATAAGATCGTAGGCTTGATGGTCGGCGGCGCAAATCCAAGCGGTGACTCCATCATCCATGCGGTCGACTACATTTTGATAACCTGCGCTCATGGTCTTGGGCGAGGTAATATCGAGATGGATCACATCCTCTTCCTTATAGTGGAGACCGAACCGGGCCAGGTTCTCCACATAAGCGCTGAATCTTCGATAAGACCAAGCGGCCTCAATGGCATATTTGCGCGAGAAAAAACCGATGCGGGTATGCCCCTTCTGGCGCAGGCGATCCATCAAGGCGGTGATTCCCTTATAATGGTTAACATCGACGCAATCGATGGAAACCCAGCCATATTGCTCGACGAGCGATACACAGGGAAAACGAGCGGCGATTTCCCCGATAATCTGCGGGGCAAAAGGATAGATCAAAATCACCCCCGACCAGAGTCGCTTTCTTAACGCCGCGATGCTGCTAAAGCTTGGATCGGAAATACTTTTAGCCTGGGGAGAGACAAAATGTATTTCGGTTTGCAGGTGATTCAACTGGGCAAATTCGGAGATGCCGGTCAGCAGTTCCACGCCGGGGCTTTCGTAATCGGCCCTGTTGTATTCCTCAATCTCGCTGCAGATGAGAATTCCGATGGGGCGCGACTTGACGCCATTTTTATTGGGAGACCGGGGTTGGAGGTATTGGTATCCAAGCTTGGCGGCGAGGGAAAAGACTTTTGCCCTTGTCTTCGGGTTGATGCCCTTGTGATTCGTGAAGCACCTTGAAACTGTCGTTCTCGAGATGTTTAATTTGTCCGCAATGAGTTGCTGATTAAGCCCCGACATGGACAAACCATAAGCCGAACCGTGTCGCCTGACAATCCCGATCAGCTAAATTTCCACCCGGACACGGCTCCAAATCATTCATACAATTATGCACGGACGATTCGACAAGCTAACAAAACGCTTTATAAAATGATTTTTGGTTGATCTATTGTTAGCACATTCATGCGATTAAAGTTGTGCTGATGTGCATTCCATTAGCTGTCATGTCTCATGTAGTATGAATTCATGGTCTCCCTGATAGTCGCTTTTAATTTCGTCTTTTTAAATCGATTTTTGGCGTGCTGGATCGCTTTTTTCTTCGTTGCCTTTATTCCTGCGCACGCGCAATCGAAAGTCAGCATAGTTAAAAACGGCGATCAATTTCAATTGATGGTGAATGGGAAGCCGTTCTTTATTAATGGGGCCGGTGGCACGCAACACCTTGCCGAACTTCGCGACTTGGGCGGGAATTCCATTCGCACCTGGGGGATCGAGAGTTTGTCCGAGATAGTTAACGGCAAGCCCCTGATTGATCGTGCCCAAGAACTGGGATTAATGGTCACCGCCGGGATATGGATCCAGCAGCAGCGCCATGGTTTTGATTATGATGATCCCAAGGCGGTCGAATCGCAACGCGATCTCGTTCGCAAGGCGGTGCAAACTTATAAGAGCCATCCGGCGCTGCTTATCTGGGGACTCGGAAATGAGATGGAAGGACAGACGACGGACGGGAGCGATGTGCGCGTCTGGAAGGAACTGAATGTCCTGGCCGGAATCATCAAGGAGGAAGATCCCAATCATCCGGTCATGACCGTGATTGCGGGAACGGGCGGAGTAAGGATCAAAAATGTTTCCACTTACTGTCCCAACATCGACATCCTGGGAGTTAACTCGTATGCGAGCGCCGCCAGAGCGGGAACTACCGTCACCCAGCAGGGATGGACCAAGCCGTTTATCCTGACCGAGTTCGGCCCGAACGGGCCATGGGAAGTTCCCAAAACAACCTGGGGCGCGCCGATCGAAGCCAACGCTAATGAAAAAGCTGCGAGCTATTACGCCACCCAAAAATTGGTGACGGAAGACAGTAAAAATATCTGTCTCGGAACTTACGCTTTCCTATGGGGCAATAAACAGGAGGCGACATCCACTTGGTTCGGCATGTTTTTGAAATCGGGCGAGAGACTTCCACAGGCCGATGCGATGACTTATGCGTGGACAGGAAACTGGCCCACCCATCGTTGCCCCAAGCTCAAGTCCCTGACCACGAGCCTGACGGAAAAGCAGGTCGCACCCGGAACAGCAGCCAGTGCAGCGGCAGAGGTGGTGGATCCGGGCGGCGCGCCGCTGCAATACGAATGGTCCGTAGTGGACGAAGCCCGCGCACCCGGCATGGGAGGCGATGCCGAAGCAATCCCCGACTCACATCCTGAGTGCATAACCGGCGTGCATGAGCAAACGCTTTCTTTCACGACTCCCACAACAACGGGCGCTTATCGGCTGTTTCTCACCATTCGCGACGGAAAAGGCGGGGCAACCACGGCGAATGTTCCTTTCTATGTTCAATAAGCCGAATTTTCAAAAAATCCGGATTTGCCATTGTTTTCTCCGTTTTTACCACTGATTTCAAAAACATATTTTGTCTTATTTAAACGTCTTGCAGGTCAGTCAATTTATTGCCATTTTATGCACTTGAGCACCTCAACCTCCAGAAAAGTTCAGCCCATTGTCTATTTTATCGGTTTCACCGCCGCCCTCGCCGGACTGCTGTTCGGGCTTGATGTCGGCGTGATTTCCGGCGCGCAACAATTCATCCAAAAGGACTTTGCGATACCGGACTGGACGCTGGAATCGATCGTGAGTGCGTTGCTGTGGGGCGCGGTCTTCGGCACCTTGATCAGTGGTTATTTTTCCAGCCATTTTGGAAGACGGAAGACGATCCTGATCAGCGCCCTGATCTTTATTGTCGGCTCGCTTCTTTGTGCTTTTGCCACCGGGGCGGACATCTTGATCGCTGCACGTTTTGTCCTGGGCATCGCCGTGGGTGTCGCCTCGTTTACCGCGCCGCTTTATTTGTCAGAGATTTCCCCTCAAGCCGTGCGGGGTTCGATGATCTCGATGTATCAACTCATGATCACGATCGGCATCGTCATCGCCTTCGCGAGTGATGCATGGCTGGCCTCCTATGCGACATTCGGTGGGATCCTCGGCGGACATTGGCGCGTGATGTTGGGGATCATTGCCCTGCCCGCGGCGGTCATGTTTGTCGGCGTTCTTTTTCTGCCGGAGAGCCCCCGCTGGCTGTTCATGAAAGGGCGCAAGAGCGACGCGATCGGCGTGTTCACGCACATGCAGTTGGAGCAGGCGGAAATCGACATGGAGGTCCGCGAAATCGAAGAGAGCCTTCGGGTCAAGCAAAGCGGCTTCTCGATGTTCTTCCAAAATCCCAACTTTCGCCGGGCCATCATGCTGGGCGTGGGACTGCAGACGATTCAGCAACTGACCGGCATCAACGTCGTCATGTATTATGCGCCGCATATTTTCAAAATTGCCGGATTCGCCACCACAGCTGACCAGATGTGGGGAACGGTAATCGTAGGCGTGACCAATGTCCTGGCGACATTCATCGCAATTGCGCTGGTGGATCGCCTCGGGCGCAAACCGATCATGTACGCGGGATTTGTCGTGATGGGGCTTGCCATGCTGTCGGTCGGTTATTTTTTCAAGAGCGATATCGATACGCATCCTGATCTTGGCTATCCCGCCATCTTTGCGTTGCTGATGTTCATTGTCGGATTTGCCATGAGCGCTGGACCGATCATCTGGATTCTCTGTTCGGAAATTTATCCCAACTCTGGACGCGATCTAGGCGTCACCTTCAGCACATCGACGAACTGGTTCGTCAACGCCATCGTGGGGCAGACCTTCCTGACCTTGCTCACCACTTTGGGCAACGGGAATACCTTCCTGATGTATGGCGGACTGAATGTGCTTTTTATTCTTTTCTTCATGCTCTACGTCCCGGAAACCAAGGGCGTTTCGCTCGAGAAGATCGAGGCCAACCTGCTTTCCGGTCTGCCGCTGCGTAAGATCGGGGCCTAGTGCGCTCGTAAGAGCGTGGTCCCCTACCACTTCCTCACGGCGGCGGCTACTGGTTTCCCCCTGCGCTACTTGGAACCAAGTTCCGAGGCCGGAACGCCGTTGATGCGGAGTTCCAGAATCGAGGGGCGTCCACCGCCCGTCACGGTGATTCGCACGTAGCGGCCTTTGCTGGTTTTGGCTGCCGGAACGAGAAACTCCGCGTCACCCTGGGTGATGTTGGCCTGTTGATCCAGCGATGTGGTGTAAGTCTTGTCGTCATCGCTCAATTCAATCAGGTAGCGATAAGTGCGTTTGTCGCCACGATACCAACTGATCTGGTAACCACTGATGGCGCAGGATTGACCAAGGTCGATTTTGATCCATTGCGGTCCCTTTTCATTGGCAGCCGTCCAGCGTGATTTAGGATCGCCATCAATGGCCAGCGCGGGTTGGTCATTTTTGTCGATGCTGCTGGCAATCGCAGGCTGGCCGGGCTTTTGGAGCTGTTGTTCAGCCGAGGCGACCATGACCAGGTACATGTTGCTTTTGAGATCGAACCGAGCGGCGCCGTGTCCGTTCGTTGCCAGATAAACATTATTGTTGGGCAGCATCAGGCGGCTCTTGTAGACGACCATAATGCGGCCATTGAGCGAAACGGTTTCGGGCAATTTCTGCCACTGATAGGTTTCGTTGTTATTATTGAGCGGCATGTCGTTGGCCGAATCGATCAATAGATAAACGTGGCAGAATCGACACAAATTGAATTGATACTGATCTGTGGATGAGGTTTCGCCGGCATCGCTCTGGTAAGGCCGGATAAATTCCGCACCAGTGAGGTATGGTGGTAAAGCGTCGAATGCGATGTCCTTGTCCTTATAAACCTTGCTTCCTTTTTGCGCATTCTCTGCAATTTCAGCATCGGAATGCGCACCGGAATAAGCGAGGTTGGTGATGATTGTCGCCGGGGCGGGAGCATTGAGAACGACCGCCGACTTCGGTTGCACCGTCCCTGTGCCTGCGGTAGCGATGACACTTCCCGATCCGATTTGGCTGGTTGCGCCGTCCGCTTTCATCGGTGCAGGTTCCTCGCCCAAGTCGATGGAGTAGGTTTGAGGCATCTCCGTCATCAGGCCATCCTTAACTGCGACGGAGGTTGAAGTAATGGTCTGCGAAGCGGAAGCCAATCCGGGGCGAGTAACATTCAAGGTGAAAGGACCCGCCTTGCGCGTGGCCCGAATGAAAACGCGGTTAATACCGCACTCGAGATTGAGATGATAGCCCGTGGTCAAATTTTGCAAATTGGTGCTGTACCGAATGCCGCTGTTGTAGCCGCCCAAAAATAATCCCTCGCCGCTACAGGTGAAATCGACACTGTCCTCAAAGGTGGGACAACGATTGCCCTTCGCATCAACAACCTCGACATCCATCATGGCGACATCGGATCCATCGGCGAAAAATTTGCCGATGGGACCAAGGATCGGCGTGAGCTTGAGGGCGGCTGGATCGCCCGCGGTCGATTTCTGGTTAATCGCAACGGCGTTATTTTTATCATCGTACCCAGTGGCTTTAATTGTGCCCGGCTCCCATGCAACGTTGTCAAACGCATAGCAGTAGTGGTTGATCTGGTCGTTTTGCGGCGGCGTGAAATCATTGCGACCAAAACCGTAGTCCTTGATGACGTTGCCTGAACGATCGAGCGTCTGGAGTTTGACCTGCGCGGTATTGGACACGACATAGACGCGTTTGACCGTTCCTTTCGGATAATTCCAATGCCCGATAATATAGACCTGAGGATTCGGATTTTGCGCCACTTGTAAGCCGTAGAAAACTTCCTTGGGCAGTCGCGCTCCATCCACCGCGCCGCTGACACGGGCCACTTCGGTATCCCGCATGCGACCGTCGGTCACGGAATCAGACCAAATGATTTTGGCGCCGCCGACCATGATGCCAGCAGCCTTGCTATCCGCGGGTGATTGCACGAAGACACTGCGGCTGTAGCGAGCATAATACTTGGCGAGATTTTCCAGCACCATGTCTTCCGAGCTTTGCAGGCGGAAGTAACCGAAGCCGGTCTTGCCATCGTGGAGATAGTCGCCGATAAAATCGCCCGAACCGCTGTTGAGCCCCAGGGAACGATGATAATCCGAGGCAATGGCGAAATAACCTCCGGTCACATATTTGGCCGCGGGATCCTTGCCATCCCAGCGCGGGTTCAGCATCGGGGTATATTCGTCCCAGACCCGTCGCGGACATTCGCCGCGCGCGTACTCGGCGTCCCACAATGGATCATCGGCCTGACTCTCGGCTCCATCCATGGTGCAGGAGTATTCGCGAATACCTAGGGTCGTGCTGCTGTCGTTGGACCGCAAGCCGGCCAGACGACCGCCGTTGGGATCCCACGTTAGCCGGACATTTTTCATGTCGGTGACATGCTGGGTCGATAGAATCTGATTGCAGCCCTCGTAAAAGAGAACGCTGGGATTATTGCGATAATAGATGATGACGTCGCGCATATCATCCACGCGTTCCTGCCAAATATCGGGTTCCTTGGTATCGCCTTCGTTATTGGCGGCGGGTACCACCATGACCACGCCGAATTTATCCGCCGCGGTGACCTGAATCGGACGGGGAGCGATGTGCATGGGGCGCACAAAATTGCCGTTGGTTTCCTTGATCAACTTGAAATCGAATTCGTTCATCCAATCAACCGGCGTACCAACGCAGGGCCATTCCATCGAGGTACGCGGCGCGTAGCCCTTGAGATAAAGAGGGTGGCCGTTGACTTCCAGACCGTGCTCAGGACTGAAGGTGAATTGCCGCACACCGATATTGGTGGCGAGCACATCGACCGGTTTATCATCGACGGATAGAATGGTGTAGGCCTTGTAGAGATACGGATAATCGGGACTCCAGAGATGGATATTGGTCATCGGCGCCTTGAGCTTGAATACGGTTTTTTGTCCCGGAGCCAAGGTTTGGGCGTCAGCATTTAATGTCAGGACTTGATTGCCATCTCTGTCCACCACAACGGCGCTGCACCCGACTTTTTGCGCGACCTTATTATCGTTGATCACTTCGGATTCAACGTTCAAGTCGCCACTCTTTTTCAAGGTATCGAGATTGGAAGAATAAATGTAGGTACCAACGGTTCCGAGGTTGAGATAGAGCGGATAGGTCTGGTAGACGCGGTCGGCGACATGGAGAACGACGTCCCGATTGAGACCGCCGAAATTCGGATTGAATGGCTCACCGAAAGGAAGCTTGGCATTGTTGTAACTCGTGATCTTGACGTTGGGATCATTGTCCACTTGAACGGAGAGCACATTGTCCGAGCCAAACTTGACCTGGTCAGTGATGTCGATACCGCAGGGTGCCACGCCACTCTCATAAATGCCAACGGGTTGCCCGTTGATATAGAATTTGGCAACGAGTGAGATGCCCTGAAACTCCACGATAATTTTACGTCCTTCGTACTTGGGATCGAGGGTGAAGTGTTTTCGGTACCAGTTGAGACCGTAATGATGCGACTCACCCTTGGCGTCGTTCCGGGTCGAGATCCACTCGCGGAATTTATCGTCGTTGTAGGAGTGAGGAAGACTGATCGCCTTCCATGACGAATCATCGTAATTCGCCTGCGCGGCATTCGGATCGTCCTGGTTGAGAAATCTCCAATCGGCATCGAAATTGAAATCGACGCGATTGCTGGCGGGAGGGATGTAACGATCAGCCAGCAGGATGGTTCCCGAAATCAGGAAGATCGCCCAAAAGAAAAAGAGGTTCCAGGTGAGCCGTCCCGCGATCTGTCGGCAGGGGTGCATACGTTAGGCCCAGCCTATCCCATGAAACGGTTATTGAGGAGCGGGATACTCCAAGACAAGTGACTTGGTCGATTTTTTCGTGGATGCATTGCCCGTGCCGTTGATGACACTGTTGATGCCGCTATTTTCCGTTGCACCTGACAGACGGAAAGTCAGCACGTGATGAAATTGCACGCCCGGGTTATTCGGAGCCTCCACCGCGTTGTCCGCAAAAATATTGTCCTGCTTGAAGACGCAGTAGATTCCAAGCCCCCAAGCTTCGTGTGTTTTAACATTATCGGCCACTTTGTAGCCAGGCCAGCCCCTCACCGTGCCATGTTTCCAATCGTCCTGGGTGGGTGGATCGTAAGGCATCTCGCATTGATAAAAATAGACGCGGCCATTTTCGCCGTTCCAGAGCGTTTGGTTTTCCTGAAAGTGCTCCACGAAAAGACCGTAATAGGTGACGTTGTTGCCATTGACGATCAACCCGTTGGTGCTGGGATTAGTGGTCCAGCCCGCGCCCGCGCCGTGGTCCGCCCGCCAAAGCCACGCGTGATCGCCGATCACGTCGTTACTATTAATCACCACGGCGGTTTTCGCCGCACCAGGCGATCCCCCGCCAATTCGACAAAAGATATCATAGAGAATTGTGGGATTGTCGGCGTGGGATTGACTGCTCCCCGTATCGCCCACCTGCAAGAGAACGGGGGAAGCGATGGTACCTGCGTCAAAGAGAACGCAGGCAATTCGAACCCCGCTGACATCGGCCACTTCCATGGCAGACATTCCTTTTGTCGGATTCAGAGTCGGCATCCCGAGGCCCAGCACGATGGTATTGGCCCGTGTGACCTTGATGGGAGAATCGAGATGATAGATACCCGGGGTCAGCAAAAGATTTTTCCCCACAGTTAACGCATCGTTGATTGAGGTCGCCGTATCCTTGTCGGCATGTGCGATGTAAAATTGACCGATGGGAATTGAAGTGCCGGGCGGCTGTCCGTTGGCCCAGGTCACACCACCGCTATCCTTGAGAAGACCTGGGACGAAAACGCTGTAATTGCCCGTTGCATCAACGTAGAGAAACGGCTTCTCCGCGATGATCGGGGTCTTCTCGATGGCGGTGTAAGGCTTGTCGGGCCATGTCCCCTGGGGAGCGGTCACGCAGCCTGCGAACACCATGTTCCAGACGCCGTTGCTCCATGATGACCATTCGGAATTTCTTGAAAACCATTGCTGCTGCGAGCCAGGGACGATCCGGTCGTCGATTTTGGAATCGGCCAGGAAACCACCGCTCGTCCAGCCGTTGTCGAACAAGGAAAGTGAACCTTTGATGTGAACACGGCGCAATGGCGCTGCCTGTGAAACCGTCCATTGATCCATGTCCTTGGTCGGAACCACCGCAAGATTTTCGCAGCCTCTCCAAAAATTGAGAGTGCCACTATTTGTGGCTCGTTTGGCATCCGAGTGAATTTCACCGGTGATGGTTACGTCATCCGGCATTAAGCCTAAGCCATAGACCTGGGTGTAAAAGCCAATCTTGACCACGGCCTGGTACGCGCCCGGTTTGAAAAGAATGGCGTGACGTTCCTCGCCGAATTCATTGCTCTCCTGAGTCGCATAGATGGCGTCGCATTGGCTTTGAATATCGGCGGGGGTCGAAGTTGAATCGAAGATCAGCACATTGGGACCAAAGTCCGGAGCCGCATCGGCTGCATGGACGACTCCTGAGGCGAGGCACCAAGCCACGGCAATCAGCGTGAAAGGCAGCGCCCATCCAGATCGCGCGCATGGAAGTGCTAAATTATCTAGAAAACCCGACGTCCTGTTTTGAATGTTTTCCTGATGAATACGACGGATATTATAAGAGGTAAGATGGCTCGTTTTCAATGGATTATAGGGTTAGGTAAATAACGAGAAAACTCCGGTAGATTGAGATCCATTATCCACAATGTGCATTAAAGTGCAATATTTATAATCCGGATCTTCAAGATCGAGGATGACTGGCCGACGGGAGAGCCCCCAAGGACCCCAAATGCACAGTGCTCGCTATAGGACGATTTTTGACGGCATCACCAAGCCATCCATCCACTCCCTTCAACTCGGTCACTCCCACCAGGACTCCTTAAACAATGGGCCGACCAGCAGACGCACTTGTTCCAACTCGAATAACTGCACCTATGGTGAAACCGGCGTCAGAGCGGTACTCGTGGGTAGCGTTCCCGTAATATTCTGGAGCGTGTCGCTATGCATGAATTCCTGCCCGTCCGAGAGTACATGCAGCCCGACTCCCTGATGGTAGCGTTGGCCGATTTTATCGAAAAAAATGGTCAATAGATGTCCGTGATACGGCACATTCTGGAGACAAAAGTAGTCCCAGGAGACTGGCACCAGAGGCCGGATGTCCACCACATCGTCTGCACGAGGCCGCAGGCCCACCAAGCCGGTGATGATCAAGTCGGCATAACCGGAATGGTTGTAATAAACGCTACGAGGCAAATCGACGATCCATTTTCCTGTCAGTGCATCAAGGTCTTCCGCGATCCAGGGCTTCCCATCTCGATATTGCGAGTTGGCGTAACACGTCAGCAAGGTCAGGTAATCATCCTTAGTTACGATATTTTGAGAATAATTATCGAGCAGATTTGCCAGGGCGATCAGCGTTTGCGTCGTCGCGTAAGGCCACGACGGCCCGTTCCAGAGACAATCATGTTTATGGGGGGCCATGAATTGAGGGTCTCTTCTTTCAGCGGTCGTCGGACCGAAAGGGGCGAAAAATCCCAAGGGATCCATCAATTGTTTCCAGGCCGCTTCAAAACCGCCGCTGGCGTCCGGGAGATTGAAATACCAAGGGATGAAACCGATCTCTTCGCGAACAGCGACCATCTGGCTACCGGGCTTTGCGGGCAATGTCTTGAAAAACTGGCCTTCTGGATCCCAGAGACTTTGTTCGACCCGTTTTTTCAGGATTCCGGCTTTTTCCGCATACTGCTGGGCAAGGGATTGACTGCCCGCAAGGTTGGCGATATGGCTGATGGCCATCGCGTCGCCATACATATAGGAATTAATAGTGGGCCGAAAGCCGCTTCCGCCAATCGAGTCTTCCATCCCGTCGCGGTCATCGATCTGCTGAAAAAGGCCAACTTGGGGCTCGTACTTCGATTTTTCCCAACCTTCATAGTTGCTTACGAGGTCGGGAAGAAGATCGAGCGTGAGGGAGGGATTTCCCGTGACAAGATAACGTGCCCAAATTGCATCCGCCAGCCAGCAGCTGTACAGACGGGGATTTCCGCCATGACGAAACCAGAACCGCGAGTAATCGTCTATATATTGAGGATCACGAATCCACCTTCCCTCGTAGATATGAAGCCCGGAAGCACACGAGAGGGAGTTGTCTTTTCCCGCCCAACGCACATTGGGCAGAAATTCAGAGATCACATAGCCATCAGGAGTCGGCTTGATATGCTTCAAATATGAGTACCAGCGGAAGTAGTAGATTTCCTGGATATTGGGCTGTGGGCATTCAAGGAGCGGAACGTTTTTCTGCAGCCAGCCCGGAATTGAAGCAGTGTCGATGAAAGCAGGGAATTTGCCGTCGTCCTGCGCGACAAAGGAGTTGATATAGGGAGTGAGAATTGCCGGATCGAGGACCGGCTTGGAAGGAGACTGAGCACGAACATGAGCCGAAAAACAAATGGTCGCGCAAAATCCAGCCGCGATCAGGGAATTGAAATTTATTTGGATATGGCCTCAGAAGTTGAAGGGCGCACTTACCAAGAAAACGAACAAACAAGCCGCGCGAGTTTCCTACATTTCTTCATAACTCTCGTCTTGTTTAGAATTTATATGCCATGGAGACATCTTATTTAAGAAGTCGCACATATTGAATAACCGGATCGTACTTGACACTTGCCTGGGAATATTGCAGATAAACACCCACTTCCATGGCGACACTGCCCCGGGGCTTTTGTCCGTTGTCCAACATTTGCCCAATCACATAAATGCGATAGGACCGGGATTGAACCGTCAGATGTTGAACTAGCTTCCCGAAGGCCTCTTGGTGAACGCGATTAAACACATTGAGCGTCGATGGATAGTAGGATAGGACAGTAGCTCCTGCTCCCCAGTTAAATCCATTGAGGGCGGTCGTCATAGGAAAGTTGGGAGTGTAGTTCGTGTTGGCATCGAACAGAGGCATGACTTGATAGAGATCGGACAAACTCGAGTAGGGTCGTTTGGAAATCACTTGTCCGGCTAGATACCCGGGGTTGGCGAGGGTGCGATTTCCACCCGACATACCTGTATCGGAGGTTATCTGGATTCCTGAAAACACATTGGCCAGCACGTTGGAAGAAGCGGTATTGGGATTTATGCGGCCCACCGCTCCTCCGTACATCATATTTGTGGCGATCATGCTGCTGTTGGTGGCGCCCGTCGTCGAGCTCGTATACGTATTATTAACCGTAAAGAGATCCAGCAGGTCGATGGCTCTCTCCCCGTTTACATTCCAACCTGTGAGGGGTGGTGCGGTAATATAATTAGTAGTGGCGCCCGTGAATTCCGGTGCCCCGATTCGCAGAGAACGAGCTCCTCCATTCGAGTACGCACTGGAATAACCGCCGCCATCGGTGCGAGGAGGGACCGCAGTCAGAATATCATTGGCATAGGCTGGATCGAAAATGTGCCCTAATTCTCCTATCGAAATCATGGGGCCGTTTCGAATGACTTCCGGTGCAGCGTTCGAGTCATTGGCAAGATTGTAGGTGGAGGCCAATTGATCTGGCGTCTGCTGGCCACTTGTGGGTTGCGAACCCACTGCATTGGGAGACCGCGCCATATTATCGCGGTTCGCCCACGTTGACACTGGTACGGAAGATTCGAGGGGGGGAGGGAAAATGTATTGCGCCCATGATTTGCTCCCGCCGTTTTGGTCAACTCCCTTCCAATACGAACATCCCGAGGTATAAGCGGTGGTTACATCATGCGTATTATTCCATATGTCATTATAGTAGGATTCGAATCGAGGATCTCCGACCTCCGTCCCCCAGACAGCGATAGAATCGTTTTCCCAATCGTAGTTTGTGCTGAGCCCCTCGCTTTCATGCTGCAGCCCTCCACCGTTCACTGAGCTACGGTTCGGGTTCATGGCTCCGCTCTGGGCCGTCGTCTGACCGTTGACGGTCAGTGAATACTGTTCCAACTGGGGAGGTGAGGCGTCTACAGTCACAGATGCAGGACCGCTTGACGTGCTAATGCCGTAAATCGTATTTGTTTGAGGAACGAAACCCATCACCACAAATTCATTGGGATTTACCACATAAGGAGGTGCTCCATTCGCGCTGTTATGACCACTAATGACACTCACTGAATTCGTATAATCCGGCAGGACATTGTTCGTGCCACCGCCAAGCGAATAACCAGGTCGATCTGAGATGTTGATGCTCGCACTTTTTATCGTCACCGGAGTGGTGTAAGGATTCCAAACACTGAGCCAGAACTGGTTGACAATCATTGAGGACGTATATTTAGTTCCGGTGCCATCTCCTGCTCCTCCAGGTAGGACATAAGACATCTCTTGAATCATGACAGGGTAAACCCCATGTCCCTGCGGGGATATCCCCGTCACATTGGTGCTATAGTCAGTGGCACCCCATGTACCGTCAGGATTGATGTAGTCGACCATATTTGCCGCCAACCGACTGACATAAGTAGTCTTGTCGCCGGCCGCCGTAAGAGCGGGATCCCGCATATAGAAATTCGGGAGATTATTGGTAATGATGCCCGCGATATTCAGCGATCGGGCCAGTGGAGTTGAGCCATAAGCTGGATTAGTGGCCAGATCATTGATGTTATACTTCGGCTTGCCGCCATCCGGGTACCAGGCGGGGATGACATCGAACGAGGCGTTTGTCCGCGAGGTGAGAAGATCTTTCACCGCCTCGTAAGCCGCACGATTGGCGAAGGTTTCTCCCAAGCTGGCATCGGAGTAGGCGACTGAATTCGACGAGGCAGTTATCTGCGCCATTTGACTCGCGGTCAGTACTTGCTCGTCGGCGTCGTTGGTCAAGGAAGTTGCATTGATGTCCTGCGAGCCGGTGTACCAATTGGTAGTATTGGTGAAGCCCGTGCCCGTACCGGTCATCAAGGCGGGATTAATTCGCGCTGAATCGTCGAGCACCACATAAGCGTAGCGTGTGTAGCTGACCTTGGAGCCGACGGTATTGGTCATCGTCACCCAGGGAGCACGGTAAACATTGTTGTCGCTGGTGACTTGAATGAATTGGTATGCCGTATTGACGTCCACGCTCTGTGTTGGATCGCCGCTCGCCAAAGCCGAAGTATACATGCTGAAATTATTTGAAAATCCGGAGTCGCCAAAATTCGTCAGCCAGTCAATTGGTCCGGAAATCAGGGGCATCATCTGATCCAGATTTGTCAGATTCCCTTCTCCAATCACTGTGACAGGAGTATTGGCCGATGGAAAATTGGTCTGCCCGGTGACAAACGCCAGATTGGTTCCCGTTGCCAGCGCGATTTGGGCGATGGCGGTGTCTACTCCTGCCTGGGCAGCCAGCGTTGCCCGTTGGATGTCCGTATAGCTTTTGGAGGTCGTCAGAGACAACGACATCGTCTGCATGAAGGCGACAACGATGATCGTCAAAAGAACCACGCCCAACATGGTGATCACCAATGCCGAGCTGGTTCGTCCCCAGTAAGCTAGACGTCTTTTCTTCATGGCCCTTGTGATCGCACCCGAAGGGCGAAGGATTGTTCGTTTTGCTGAATGATGGTCGAATTGGTGTTTACCCACTGGGCTTGGGTGGTCAGCAGCGGGACCGCCTTATCGTTCAGGGTAGTGACGATAACATTAATCATGTTCGGCAGCGTTGTTGGACTTGAGCACACCCATGACACACCCGAAGCGTCGTTGGTGTAAGAGACAAAAGAGACTTGGGGGATATCTCGCGCTATAAGCTCCCGCACCGTATTTGTGCCATCCGGGTTGATGAAGATACTTTCGACCGGATTACCACCTTGTATGATATTGGCGTAGGTGGGATCGCTGAAACTAACATACCGGTAGAGAGACATGTTGGTCTGGGTGCCGCTCGCGTCGTTTACGCCCCATTCCAAGCTGTAGCCAACCGCACAAATGTCGCCGCGATCAACAGCGGTGCCTTGGGCGGCATCCGGAAGAGTGGTAAGAAAAGCCAGTTGGTTCGTACCGTTGGAATAAAACCAATCCGTGTTGGTCGATACCACCGCACCTCTCATATCACGAGACAGAGTGTTCAAGGCTGCCCGCGCCTCCCGAGAACCTGCTTCTTCTGAACTCTGTTGGCGCCAGAGTTTTGTTGAACCCTCCATGATGCTGAAAAGAAGCAGAACCAGAATGCTGAATACCGCTATGCTCACCAGCAGTTCCACCAAGGTAAAGGAAGCCCACCGTCGCTTCGGACTCATTGCCTGTTTCCAATCATGGTCTCAAAACCATAACGCGAACGCGCACTCAGCGCCCCTTGTGCTGGCGCGCTGACTTCCACAAAAACGGTGGAGAGGTTGGTGAGCCCCGTAGGTTCCACCGTGACCTGCACCAAATAATTCGCACTGGTACCGATAACGGGCGAGGCATATTGATTCGCCGGAACTGCCGCCAGCACATTGCCCTGGGCATCGCAGGTGACGCAATTCGTCGATGTCTCCGCCAAACTGAAAGAAACCAAAGGCTCCAGCGCACCGTTCGTTTGGCACAGGATGGTCGCATTGGTGAAGAAAGAAGCACGTAGATCGCTTGCCACTTGTTCCGCCACATAAGCAGCGCGTGTTTCGCGACGGCTCTCGCGTGCGCTGGTCAGTCCGACTGGAAGCATTCCGATTAGAACGATCAGGCAAAAGGCGGTAACAGCCATCGCGATCACAACTTCCACGAGGGAAAAAGCCCTTCTATGAATCGAGGGTCGAAATGACTGGATGGAACGCTTCATTCGATCATTTGTTCACAAGCGTGGACACATTCATCCATGATCTTCCATTGTAGCGGTCCAGGCGAACAACCTCATAGAGGCCCGCATCGGTCAAGCTTCCCGTTCCGTTTTCTGCCGCTTTGGCTGATGGCCCCCGGGCCGTTTCATTTCCACGACTCCCCCGTATTCCCTCAAAGAGAGCCAAGTCCAATCCACCACTTGCCGGATAGGCGAGCGTACCTGTGGAATTAAAGGTAAACCCTGCGTAACTGGGATTTCCGGCTATTGGCGGCAGCTGTGTGACGACGTTCACCTGCGACGGGTAAGCGCTAACTGCCAGGGTATTGAGCGAACTCCGGAAACGCACACCGAGAGGCAACCTCACCCAGTGTGTATATAAAACGAGCCCCGTTGAAGAAGAGCCTATGGGTTGATCTCCCACGACAATGAGACCATCTGGCGATACGCCATTATCTCTCGCCAGCGCCAGGATAACGTAAACATTTTCCCCGCTCTGGAGCGCAGCCACCCTCGCCTGCTCGATGGTCGTCATAACGATATCGACAGCTTGCTTGCGCTGATACGAACTGCGTATCCCGGGAATCGCAGAAATGCTTACCCCACCGAGGATCGCCATGATGGTGATAACGGTCAACAATTCGATCAAGGTGAAACCTCGATCATGTCTTCGAGTCTTGGTCATTAAAAAGGAATGAATTCGCCTTTGCATTGAGTTCTCCGACCTAAGTGCTCTACTTCAGGCTAGCTGAAACGCCAACCCGCGTAGAGGTGAAACCTGCATTCGATATGGGAAGGATTTCAGGCCTTTTCCGCCTGAAATCTTTAAATCCGTCAAATCTGATTCCGTTTATTCCTGCGATACTGGATGAGAAGCAACGATGCCAATCCACTGAGCATGAGTGCCCAAGTCCCTGGCTCCGGTACTCCGGAAATAACTTCAATATCAATATTGTTTCCGTTCAACACGAGGATGGAATTGCCGTAGGCGTTGGTTGCAACGCCGTTAACGTCGAAGGTCAGGGTCAAGCCCGTGATAACATTGCCTGCACCAAGAGTATAGCCCGAGCCACTAAAGGGTGAGGATCCGACCGTATCGGTAAACAGGATATATTCTGTTCCATTACTAATGGTCGCACCGCCCTGCAGGTTAAAGGTCAGCGTATTGCTGTTGTTAAACACGACGCTCGAGGTTGATCCCAAATCCAGGGAATTGCTGGCCGTGCTCGTCGTGTCCAGATTAAACGTCAGGTTCGCTCCACTAAAAGTAGTCGAGCCCGAAGCGGTCATGTGCAGGACATTCACCGTGTTGACATCCGTCGGCGAGACCTGACCGACCAGGACATTGCCGTTGATCGTATTGTTCGTGCTGACAATGTGGCCTGTACCGCTGAGGGTCGCCTGACTATCCACCTGTAGGGCGCCACTACCGGTAGCCGAACCCGTGGTATTATTGACCAGCAATGTACCAGACGCGACGTGCGTTCCACCTGAGTAGGTGTTGGCGTTGGTAAGAGCCACGGTGCCGTTATCCCCGAGGCTGTCTCCGACGGTCAGCGCACCACTCATGGTACCGGAATCGGAGATGATCCCGGTGTAGGTAGCCGTGGTATTGGCAGCAGCAGCCAGAGTGTTGGTGGTCCCCGCGTTCAGCGCGACGTTTTCAACAAAGGTCGGTGTCGCGCCTGTGGTTTGCAACTCACCACCGCCGAGGGTAATCGTTGGCGGCGGTGAGCCGACAAAGTAACCGCCGGCTCCACCCAGATTGTCCTCGGAAGTAACCGACAGGATACCGCCGGTGATGGTCGTGCCCCCGAAATACTGGCTGGCTCCGGAGAGAACCTGGGTACCTGCGCCTTCTTTAGTCAGGGAGGTGGACTCACTAAGGCTGTTGTCCGTGATTGAACCGGTGAAGGTGCCTGAGGCACCACCATTACCGATGATCAGGGCCGAGTTAACAGGGCGGTCGTTGAGGAAAAGGTTCGTGATGACGCCACTACCACTCAACGCGCCCACTGTCTGGGTGGACCCTTCCAAGTCAAGCGTACCCGTACTACCTAAAGTCAAGCTACCGGTGGTGCTGCCAAGGTTGCCGTAGGTGGTGGGATTGGCCAGATCGGCCATCGACAAGATGCCCGACGTAATGGTCGTACCGCCGTCGTAGGTGTTGGTGCCGGTCACAGTCAGGTCACCACCGCCACTCACGGTCAGGGTATTGCCCAATCCCGCAATGGTACCGGTGAAGATGCTAGCGGCGCTGCTGCCGTAGTTGACGCTGCCGGTAAGCGTGCCGGTCAGGGCCAACGTGGCGGTGCCGGTGACGGCGACGCCGGAGGTGGCCGTTTCGGTGCCGCTCAAGGTATTGCTGCCGCTGGTGAAGCTCGTCAGGCCATTTAAGCTCAGGCCGCTGCCGTTAATCGTGCCGCCCGTCACGTCGGTCAGGCCGTTCACCGTACCAGCACCTAACAGAGTTGCACCCGAGCCCACCAGCACAGTGCCGGTGATCGTGCCACTATCGGTCAAGGCCGCCGAGTTGGCCAAGGTCGTATTGCCGATCAGGTCGATCGTGTTGGCAATGGTGTTCGAGGTGCCAGTCACCGTGACGCTGCTGGCCGTCAAGGACTGCAAGCCACCGGTACTTTCGATCGTGCTACCCCCGGTACCGAGATTTAGGAGCCCCACGGTTTGTGCAATATTATCGATATCGAGGATACCGCCGTTCTCGATCGTAAGAGTGCCCGTCGCTGCGCCCAAGGCGTTGGCATTGGCCGAAACGACCGTTAACGTACCGTTGATCGTCGTGCCACCGTTGTAAGAGCTTGGAGCCGATAGCGTCAGGGTGGCAGCGGCGCCGGAATCAATGAAGGTCAATCCGCCATCAATTCCGCCGCTGGCGGTGTTGCTTCCCGCCGCTTGGCCATTGGCAGTGCCGCCGGACTGGAATGTCTGGGCGAGAGTGGTGGCAAATCCAGCGATATCAAAGGTTGTACCGCCGGTACCATTATTGCCACCGATATAGGCATTCGTCACAGCCCCGGTCGTACCGCCAGTGGCGCCAGCACCGATGAGAGTTGCCGCTTTGTCCATCACAATCGTGCCGCCCTGAAGAATGACGTTGGATGTGGCGGTAGGAAAATTATTATCGCTAATTGACCCGGTCACGAGCGTGCCACCATTCATAATCAAGGTGGCGGTCGTCCCGGCGTTGCCAAGCTTACCCAAATTGACCTTAGGAGTGATCACGGTTCCGCCATTGATGTTCAAGGTTTCAGTGGAGGTTGAGCCGGAAACTCCGATCAAGATGATCTGGCCGGTAGCATTGACCGTTCCACCGTCGATGTTGACCACGGTAGCTCCGAGGGCAGTGTTGCTTAATTGGAACGTAACGGCATTGATCGCTCCAAAACTATTAAGCGTAGAATCCGTCACGTAGCTATTGGAACCTGCCGCTAAGTCTGTCCACTGAGAGCCCGCGAGCAGATCCAAGGTACCGCCACCGTTGAAAGCCGAGTTCGCAACGGTAGAGACCAAGGACACGTTATTTCCAATGGTTCCCGTGAAACCCTTGGCAACTTCAATAGCGGCTGGCGAAATAGACGCAGCCGTATTGTTACTGAGAGTGATCGTGCTGGAAACCGTGCCGGCAGTCACTGTGCCGGAGCTGGTGAAGACCAAAGCAGAGGCGGAAGCCAGATTGCTGGCCGCCGTGGTGCCTAATTGGAGAGTACTGCCCGAACCAACGCTGATGGTGCCGGAAAGGGTGTTGGCAGCATTAGTGAGGATCAAGGTACCGCCGCCGTTATCGGTGAGATTGCCAAGGCCCGTAATCGCGCCAGACAGGGTTTGCGCGGCCGAGCTATCGTAAGCGAACGTCCCGTTATCGGAGATGTCTCCCGCATAGCTACCCGAACCCAACTGACCCGTACCGCCGATGGCGAGTGTGCCGCCATTGATGAAGGTATCGCCGGTGTAGGTGTTAATACCGTTGAGGCTCACCGTTCCGCCGCCGACACTGCCGACGACTAGGGTTGAAGCGCTGGTATTGTCAACGATGGCGGAGCCAAGGGTGAGCGTCTGATTATTGGTCACGAGATCGAGCTCGCCCCCAGCGGTGCCAGCTTCAATCGTTCCCGCGCCGCTTTCCGTCACGGCACTCGAGGCGCTATTCATCAGGCCGTTCAGGCTGATGTTATTGCCCCCATTGTCCCATGACACACCAGGGCCGGTGAATTGCAGGGTGTTGGCAGTGACCGCTCCTGTCTGGGTGATATTGCCTCCAGCTCCGTCATAAGCATAATTCGAAGTCGCGGTGTTTACGTTGGCAAGACTACCAGCCGTGGCAGCCGTGCCCGTCAAAGCGGTAACGGTGGTAGCTGAACCCGCCGTGCTGCCAACTGCATAGGAGAGGCTGGTACCCGAGCCGATATAAGCCCACGTACCAATAATGCCGTTGGTATTGACGGTCGTGGTGGTGTCGTTTGCAGTGCCAGTGTTTACCAGACTCAACATGTCTCCATTGGCGCCGCGGGTAATGTTACCCAGGCTGAATGTTTTTCCCGTGACGGTGATGTTCACTTGGGCAAGGCCTCCTGAGCCAAGGGTGATCCCGTTCACCGCCGCCGTGTTGTTGGTTGTCAAAGTGCCCGTCGTGCCGCCGGCGTTGTAGACCAGATTACTGTTAGCGAGCGATCCCCCCGCAAGGGAGAGGGTGCCTGCGTTAAGGGTCGTCGTGCCGCTGAAACTATTGGCGGAATCAAGAATCAACGTAGACGTGCTGCTATTTTGGATTAATGAGCCCGTCCCGGAAATAGCACCTTTAATCGTCACCAAGTTGGTGAAGGTGCCGTCGTTGATAAACGTCCCGTTAAGCGTCATTGCGCCTCCGAGGAGTTCAACCTGACTGCTGTTGTAATCGAAAGTCGCACCGTTAGCGATGGTGATGGCGCCATTATAGGTTCCTGCAGTAGTTCCACTAAGCCGACCCGCAGTAGCGAAGTTAAGCGTGCCGCTGTTGACATAGACGTTGCCAGTAAAGGTGTTTCCGTTGTTCGCGAGAGTCAACGTGCCGCCGCCCACGCTGGTAAAGACCAGGGAGGAACCTGCGTTATCGACAATAGCAGACGTGAGGACGATGTTCTGGGAGTTGGTTACGACGTCGAGCTCACCACCAGCGGTGGCGGCCTCGATCGAGCCGTTGTCGTTTATCGTCAACTGTCCACTACCGGCATTCATCAACCCGTTCAAGGCGATGACCTTAGTACCAGTGGAGAAGACCGCAGCACCGCCCGTGTACCGGAGTACATTTCCGGTGAAGTTTCCAGTCAGCGTCAAGGCACCGCCAAGGCTGTAATTGGTCGTCGCACTATTTGCCCCGGCGGCAGTGAGGGCGGTATACGAACCTCCCGTAAGACCTCCGATTTTGGCCGAGGTACCGTTGCTGCTACCGACAACATAAGTGAGCCCCGTCCCGGTGCCCACGTAGGCCCACGTCCCAACGATCCCATTGACGTTGGTAGCCGTGGTCATGACTCCACTTCCGGTGCTGGCCAATTCCACCGTGGCACCGGCACTGCGGGTTATGGCACCCAAGGTAAGTGTGTTAGAACCGGTAACATTCACCGTGCCCAAACCCGATGTGAGGTTAAGGCCGCCAACTGAAAACGTATTGGAGGCGGTAAATGCGCCCGTACCACCGAACGCCAGCGCGCCGCCGCCGGTAAGCGTTCCCAGGACATTCAGTGTGCCCGAGTCAATCGTTGTCGTACCCGTATAGGAGTTACCCGTTGCGGCCAGCGTTAGTGTGCCGGTACCCGCCGTCGTAATGCCACCGCCCGTTCCGCTCACGACACCACCAAGCGTGATGTTGCCGGAGTTCATGGTGAAGGTCTGCACTGCTGTCGTCGCAATGTTATTATCGATCGTTTCGAGGCTCGTACTGTTATTCGTGACGCTGCCGGTAAGCGTAATGGAATTACCCGTCATGGTGTAGGCAATGGCCCCGGCATTGAAGGTAACGCCCGCGACGCTAAAGCCAGACGTGAGCGTATTGGTCAAGGTTCCGCTGGGGGAAGCATTGGCGCCGGTGAAAACAAACGAGTCACCGCTGACAGGGGTGGCATTACCGCCGCTCCACGTATTCTGGTTCCAATCCGTGCTGGCGGAACCCACCCAGGTATCGGTTGCAGCCGTTGCGCGTGACATGCCCCCGATGAAAAAGCTAGCGAGAAAAAGAGCGCCACAGGCGACAGATTTGAAGTGGAAGGATTTCATTTTGGTATTGGTGAAGGGTTGTATTCGCTGCCAGTTGGATACCTAACGTTATAAACTTGCACTTTCTAAATTGTAATGTCAACGCGATTTCCAGAAAAACAGGCCGTCACAAGATTGTAACTAAATCGTCATTTATTCATTATTATCAATTACTTACGCAAGAATCGTCGCCTAAGTACCATCTCCATTTAGACATTAAAGGCTGAAAATAGCATCCGCATTTTTATGCATATTTTATTGGATAATAATTCATAAAGATGCTTAAATGGCGCTTAGCTCGTTACCTTGTCGCCATTATGTCCCTTCCCGACCAATCAAGTTCTTCGCAAGTACATCTGCCGCAAGATCTTTTCGCTGATGATAGTATTGGGGTGGAATCGGCTCTCTCACGCGAAAGTAACCGATCGCCAGTTCCCAAAACTTCGCTTCTGGCACCGACCGCGTTGAAGGCATTTCTTGCCGCGACACTTGGTTACAGCCTATACTATATTTGTCGCTTAAGCATATCCGTGGTTAAAGGACCGCTAATAGGCGAGGGCTTGTTTACCGAGCTTCAACTTGGATTGATCGGTTCTGGCTTTTTTTATAGTTATGCGATCGGAAAGCTGGTGAACGGTTTTTTGGTAGACCGGGTCAATATCCGAAAGTTTGCCTCGGGCGCCTTGCTGATCTCGGCATTGATCAATTTATTTCTCGGCTTCCATGTCGGTTTCGCGCTTTTCTTCACCCTTTGGCTGGTGAACGGATGGGTGCAGTCGGTCGGGGCTCCTGCCTGCATCATCGGCTTGACGCGCTGGTTCTCGGACAAGGAGCGCGGCACCTATTACGGTTTTTGGAGCTCGAGCCACAATATTGGCGAAGGCATGACCTTCGTTTTGACCGCCATCGTCGTCACGCGTCTCGGCTGGCAACAAGGGTGGTGGCTTGCCGCTGCTTTAGGTCTCCTCGGAGTGCTTATCTTCTGGCTTTTCTTCCGGGAAAACCCGGCTCTGGCCAAACCGACGTCCCGAGTCGCCGTTGCTCCGGAAGTCGACCGCGCGGAGGTACGCAAGGCCCATTCACGGCTCCTTCGAAATCCGACGGTGTGGCTGGTCTCCCTGGCCAGTATGTTCATGTATGTTTCCCGCTATTCCGTGAATAGCTGGGGCATTTTCTTCCTGGAAAAATCCAAAGACTATTCCATGGAGCAGGCCAGCATGATCGTTTCGGTCGCCTCCATCTGCGGCATCGCGGGCACGGTCGGTTCGGGCTGGGTCTCTGACAAGTATTTCAATCGCGATCGCGCCATTCCGACGGTGCTCACGGGTGTCTTGAATGCGCTGTCCATCACTGTCTTCGTGCTGACGTCACATTCAGTCGTTCTTGATATCAGCTGTATGGTTGTCTTCGGCGTGACGATTGGCGCGTTGCTCTGTTATCTGGGTGGATTGATCGCCGTGGACATTGCAGACAAGGGCGCAACCGGAGCAGCCGTGGGGATCGTCGGCATGGCGGGTTCCATCGGAGCGGGAACACAGGACATCATCAGCGGTTATCTTATCGGCACAAACAAATCGATGGTGAATGGTGTGAGCCACTATAATTTTCTGCCGATGGGGATCTTTTGGATAACGTGCGCCTCCCTCTCCGTGCTAATGAGTTTCATGGCTTGGAAACTTCAGCAGAGGAAACGGCTCTGAGATCCGCGAGCTCAGGTTCTCGTAGCACATAGCACCAAAATTTCCGTTTTCGCGATCCAGTTCGAACGGCTTAGGTCCTTCACTAATTCTAATGAAATTCATCCTCCGTAACGTATTCGCCTGCACGGCCTTGATTGGCTTCAGTCTTGGTTTTGCCCACGCCCAGGATTTCACCTCCTCTTATCTCGCTCTTGGTTTCACTCCCGGCAGCCCGGGCTTTTCTTCGTTCTCCGTGGATTCGCTCGGAGGTGGGGCTTTAAATAAAAATGTAATCTTGGATCCGAAATTGCCCGCAACAGGTTATCGCTTGGAGAAGGAAGCGAAGAACAAGTTCGAGTATTTTGCCAAGCTTCCGGACGGAAGCGAGTCGACGATTTGGCAGGCAGAGGTTTCGGACAAGCAGATTGTCCTCAAGTCGAATTTCATCCCGGGGGTGAATGCGCCTCCCTTTCTGCTGCAAATGAAGCATGACAGTTTCGCCACGCTGCTCGGCACACTTCAGCCTGGTGTGTTGCGCACGAATGTGCCCTGTATCCTGCATTTACCGGGGATGGGAACTTTTCGCATCACCTCTTCGGCGAGGGATGCCGCGCTTGATTATGACGCACGACGTCGTGGGGGAGGTTTTGTCATGGTTGATTTTCCAGCGGCCACCGAAAGTCAAAAGAGCGTGGGCTATGTCCTCGATGTGGTGGAAATCCATCCCGATCTACCGGGAGTGTCCACCAACCCTCTTTATGAGGCCTATCGACGTGATTTTTTGAACCTGATCCAATTTAATCCGCGGTTGCGAACGCTGGCCAATAATTCGGGAAGTGATAGCTGTGGATTTTGTTTCTACGAGTACTCGGAATTAGGCCTGCAGGCTCCGCCGTTGGCTTCAGGCTTGACCGTCCTCGATCTGGTTCGCGTATCGGTCGAGCGAATCCTGAACAGTGGACTGACCTATGGACAAGTCGGGTATGGGAAGACGCAAGACTATCCGGATGCCGTGCGATGGCGTTCGCGTTATGATTCCCTGGACCTGGCTCCCTCCGTGTTGATCGCGAGTTGTCAATATATCGAAGGCAAAGGAGACATGACCTGGGCTGCCGCAAACTTTGATCGCCTCGCGGCGATGGGTAGCAAGATGCTGGCTTCGGATACGAGTGGGAATGGGCTCATTAAATATCCGGTCTCAGGCAACAGCGGGAGCTATGCAACAGGCAACCGTCCTTCCAACTGGTGGGACACCGTCGGTTTCGGTTACGAGGATGCCTATGCCAACGCGCTGGCTTATCGCGCCTGTCTTTTGTTGAGCGAAGTCGCGACTAAGTTGAACAAGGGAGCGCAGGCAGAGCAGTTCTCCGCCGCCGCGCAGAAAATAAAGGCCGCCTATTATCCCACGTTTTACAATCCGCAGACCGGAGTTTTGGCGGGCTGGAAAAGCGCCGATGGCAAGCTGCACGATTACTGGTTTACTTTTGTGAACGGCATGGCCATTTCTTTCGGGCTGGTTGAGGACAAGAAAGCCAATGCGATCATGGATGCCCTGCTTCATAAGATGGATGAAGTCGGCTATACTCATTTTGAATTGGGACTTCCCGGGAATTTGATTCCGATTCGCAAAGAGGATTACCTTCCTGGCGATAAACGCTGGGGTACTCCGACCCTCGACGACGGTTCCGATGGATTTCAAATCTACGAGAATGGCGGGGCGACGGCCTGCCACACTTATTGGACCATTCATGCTCTCTACAAACTGAAGCGGACGAGCGATGCTCGTCGGATTTTCTATCCCATGTTGAAGAGTTTTGCCGCCGGTTCTTTTCAGGCCCGGGATCCCAATGGCATGAGCCATGACTGGACGGATTGGCAGGGCAACGGACATGGCTACGAAGGCTTTTTAACCGACGAGTATCTGGCCTTGCTGGCGGTGAAAGATGATATCGAGGCGGGTCCCTGAAAGCTAAATAGGCACCGTCGTCATACTCAGTTCCCGTTCGCCCACGGCGCGGTGAATTGATAGTGACCGGAACCGACTTCGTGTGAGCCGCCGTTTTTGCCAGGGACAACAATCGTCGCGGTCGTATTGGCCGGGATGGTTACATCCATGGTCAGTATCTTTCCCTCGATTTTCCAATTACTGACGATTCGACCGTAGGGTGAGTCGAAATGGGCATACACCCAAGTCAGGTCACCAACAACGGATGGTTTGATGAGAATCTTTTTGAAACCCGGTGCGGCTTGCCGTATTCCAGCCAACGTTTGATAAAACCACGCATCCAGATTACCGGCTTGGATCAACAGTGCCTCGCTGTTCATGCCCGGTCCGCGCGTGTCGTAATCCCATCGTTCCCAGATCGTTGTGGAACCTTGGGAAAGCATGTACCCCCAGCTCGGGCGCGTCGTCTGCGTCGCAATCGTCCATGCCACGTCGGGCCGACCAATGTTTGTAAGCGTTTGCATCAGCCATTGAATCCCGATCAGGCCCACCGATAAATGGCCGTCATGCTTGACCATGATGTCCTTAACCAGGTTGGCAATGACGGCATCGCACTGATCATCCGGCACCAATCCGAACTGGAGCGCCAAAACGTAGCCACACTGCGTATCCCCCAGATACACGTGAGTATTTGGATTGAGAAATCTCTGGTTGAACGCTGTTTTCAGTTTGTTGGCTATTTCGGCAAAATTCGCCTGATCGTCTGTCTTCCCCATTAATTTTGCCAACCGTTCCATGATACGGCAGTTGTTATATTCGTAGGCTGTCGATACCAAATCGAGAGACGTCGCACCATAGTCGGAGACCTTGCCATCCATCGTGTATGTATCGCACCAATCGCCGTAATTCGTGCCCTTCAAAGTCCCATCCGGCAGTGCATTTCTTTGGCTCATCGCCAAAACCCACTTTTTCATCGCGTCGTAGTGCTTGTCCGCAACACTGCGATCACCGTAAAAATCAATGAACCAATCCGGAAGGATTGTGAACACGGCGGGCCATTCGACACCGGAACCACGTTTCAAATACATGGAGACATCCGGAATGGTGCCATCCCGCCTTTGCGACCGCGCCACATCGTCCATCCACTTGGCGTAAAAGGGTTCGATATTCCAATTAAACGCCTGGCTCTCGGCATCCTTGGCCGGATCGCCCATCCAAGGCATTCGTTCATTGCGATCCGGATCAAGCGGAACGGACCGCAAAAACATCGGCATACCCCACCAGAGCGCGCGATGAATTCGATTGATCAAATCGCTTGAACATTGGAATTCACCCACCGGTTCCGCATCTGTGTGAATGACCAGTCCCTCGAAATTATCCACCGTTGGCGTACCAGGAAAGCCAGTGACCTGCACTCTCCTGAATCCTTGACCCTTAAGCTCGGGATTCCAAACTTCCAGGCCTTGTCCCTTGAACGTATAGACGTCCGTACTCCGTGCGGAGCGATTGTCCGCCGTTTTGAGCGTGCCGTCCGGGTTAAGGCTGTAAGCGCTCGTCATCCGCACCTGAGTTCCGGCTGGACCGCTGGCTTTTAATCGCACCGTCCCGTAGAAAGTTTGCCCCATATCGACGATGTATGTTCCCGGCGTGGGATTCGTGATTCCCACGGGATGCATAACCTGTGTGACGCGCATCGGCTGGATCATTTGCGCCACCAACACGCCACCGGGAGCGGCAACGGCCTGGGCCGGTTGCCACTTCGAATCGTCGAAGCCAGCAGCGTTCCAGCCTGGCATTTCCATCCGCGCGTCATATTCCTCCCCATCGTATTCATTGTTGGCCCGGATTGGGCCATTCGTCGTCAACCGCCAAGTCTCATCGCTAACCAGTGTGGTTTTGGTTCCATCCGTAAATTCGACCTCCAATTGGAGGAGCAGCTTGGGATGGCCATATTCCGGATCCGTACTAGGTAGTTTTATTCGCGGAGCAAAATATCGACCATTACCAAGGACAACTCTAAGCGCATTTGTGCCCTGCTTCAGTTGCTCGGTAACATCAAATGTCACGTAATAATCGGCTTTCGCAAAATCCGACAAAACCGGATCCATCATGTCATTCGAAACTTTTTCTCCGTTCAAAAACAAATTGAAAAAGCCGAGACCACAAACATACGCCGTCGCGCGCGACACCTTCTTCGTAATTCCGAACTCCTTGCGCAGGTAGCGCGCTGGCAAGGACCGCTCGCCTGCTTTAGCCGGCGCGCCGACTGTCGCCACTGGTTGGGTCGATGCTGCATCCTCATACCCAATCCACTTCGCCGACCACTCTTTCAAACCGGTGCTAAAAGTCGCGGGTTTGCTCCAATCTGAGGGCTTCCCCTCCCCGTCCCAAATCCGCACTTTCCAGGAATAACGAGTGGCAGGCGATAACTCCTTGCCACCGTACAGTACGTCAATCGATTGGTCGGATTCAACACGACCCGAATCCCACAGACCGTCTACAACGATCTCGTAGGCCGTCTGCTTTTCATTGGAACGGTTTGATTCGATGATCCAACTTAACCGCGGCTTAGGTACATCGATTCCCAACGGGTCGATGAGGTTTTCACAACGAAGGTTGGTGACGATAGCAGCAGAAAGGCCGGTAGCGACAAATACGCTGGCCAGCACCAAGCTGCAGATATCGAATCGAAAAAGTTTTACCATTCACGAGTTATTCTTTGGCTCCATAAACTTCAAAACTATTGAGTGAGTAGCCGGCATCTTTCTTTCCGGGTTGATTCGCCAGTACCCGCACCCATCTGGCGGGAGTAGGCGCAAATCGGACCCATTCGACATCTCCCATTCCCTTGGAAGTTTTGGCGACATCCGTCCAGGTATTGCCGTCGTTGCTGACTTGGAGGGCATAGCCGAGCGCATATTCTTCGGTCCAGAAAAGCCGCACGCGATCGATCGTCGCGGTCTTTCCCAGATCGACCGCCAGCCACTGAGGACCGCCAGGTTGGCTGCTCCAGTGAGTGGTGTCATCCGCATCAATCGCGTTCTCTGCACCAAATGTATCGACCATCGAGGATGCCTGAGCGGTTTTTCCCGCTGCTATATCCACGTCCGCATCCTTTCCGAATCCACCGTTCAAGGCCAGTTGATCAACAGATAGAGGCACGGCTTCCGTGAAAGTGGAAGCAAGGTGAACATTCGCTTTTTGTCGAATATCACGGGAAGACGCACCCACCTGGATTTCATAATCGCCCGCGTCGGCTTTCCATTGCTTGCCGGGGACATCGAAGTACGCGAGGTCTCGCGGGGTAACTGGGATCGAGACCGTCTTCTTTTCTCCTGGCGCGAGGGCGATCTTAGCGAAGCCCTTGAGCTCGCGGACCGGCTTATCGATCTTTGGAGAAGGATCGTGGATATAGAGCTCCACAATTTCTTCGCCCGCCCGCGAACCCGTGTTCTTCACATCAAGACTGACGGCAACCTTGCCCTGAGGATCGAGCGTCGGCTGCGAGAGCTGCAAGGGGCCGTACTCGAAGGTCGTATAGGAAAGGCCGAATCCAAAGGGAAAAAGTGGCGCGATGTTCTCCTTATCGAAATGCCGATAGCCGACATAAATTCCCTCTTGATAAGCAACGCGATTTTTCACACCGGGGAAATTTCCGAAATCGGGATAATCTTCCCGACGCGCTCCCAAGGTCGTAGGAAGTTTTCCGGAGGGATTGACGTCTCCAAAGAGAATGGAGGCGATGGCGTTGCCGCCCTCCTGACCGGGATACCAAGCTTCCAGGAGACCGGGAACCTGATCGATCCAGGGACGCATGTCGACCGGCGTGCCATTGTTCAAAACCACGATGGTCTTTTTGTTAACGGCGGCGACGGCTTGGATGAGCGCATCCTGATTGTTGGGAAGCGCCATCGAAGGACGGTCATGCCCCTCGCCTTCGGTGTTAAGAGTGGAAACGAAGACCACGGCAAGATCAGCCTTTTTGGCGGCCTCGACCGCATCCTTGACCTGATCAACTCCGGGCGTTTTCCATTGAAGCTGGGCGACAGCCTCTCCGCCTATTTGAAAATATTCGAAACAAATGGCGTGCGGTTCTCCGGCGACGAGATCGACATCGAATGTTTGCGGATTGGCACGGTGCCCATCAGACGGCCAATGTCATCAACGCCGGCAATGATCTTGAAATGCCGGGCGCACCCCGGAATCTAAACC
>Ga0207060_10034_pt1 | contig 47212 bp, 48 predicted proteins | sample Alteio_BWMinCont_30_FD_153270 | JGI IMG/M metagenome (GOLD analysis project Ga0207060, IMG submission 153270) | Enriched cells from forest soil in Barre Woods Harvard Forest LTER site, Petersham, Massachusetts, United States -... | ecosystem: Environmental > Terrestrial > Soil > Temperate forest >...
ACGCAAGAGCGCCGCAAACGAACCATTGAGGTAGAACTACCTGCCTTGCACATCAGCGAAATCAATCGTCACAACTGTGATATTCCCGCCATCGAGATTTGCCAATTCCATCTTCATGGAACGAGATTCCCGCCCACGAATAGGCCTGTCGTTGATCTGAAGAGGTTAACGTGCGTTATCTATCAGCCTAAACACGGCAAGGTGTTTGCATCTCGAGACGCGTTGCACCGGCCGGTTCACGAAACGTGCGCGCACATGGGGCCGCAAGTGCAAGAAACATGGAATTGAACAGTTCCACAAAGTCCCGGAAGATACGCCGAGTGACTACATCGTGAGCGACCTGTCCAGTCGACGCGCGCGCCACGCCACTTTCACAACCCTTGGATTGAATTTCGCGAAGCACAGGGAGATGGTCATGAAAACAAGAAACACCCACGCTGTAAGTGTTAGGCCGATGAGCCCCTGCCTCCGACTTTTCATCCAGTCCCTATTGGCTGAACACGGCGCTGAAATCACTATCGACGAATGCCTGGACGATGACGCGATCGTGGGGAGCAATGCCTTCGCGTCCAGCGCTCCCCTGGCGGCTGACAAAAACTACAACTAAGGAGATTTCAATGAAAACCGAATCCATCGTGCATAAACAAACTGAACTCGTTGCCTATACCCGAACCAGCGACCTCGGTCGCGACGCTGTTGGCGCCATCTCAGCCAATCTTCGCCAGCTCTTGGCCGACGTCTTCGCGCTTTATCTGAAGACAAAGAACTTCCACTGGCACATGACGGGCAGCCATTTCCGCGACTATCACCTGCTCCTCGACGAACATGGAGAGCAGATCTTCAGCATGACCGATGACATCGCCGAACGAACTCGCAAGCTTGGTAGAACTACTCTTCGATCCATCGGCGATATCGCCAGCAACCAGCGCCTGAAAGATAACAACGATGTGGCAGTCGCGCCCGTGGATATGATCCTCGAGTTGGCCGCTGACAATCAGCGACTTCTCGAATTCATGCGCCAGTCGCACGAACTCTGCGATCAGCACAACGACGTAGGGACGACCAGTCTCATAGAAGTGTGGATCGACCAGACTGAGCGTCGCGTTTGGTTCTTGTCGGAAGTCGCGAACGACCAGCCTCACCAACATCCGTAAATCCAGCACATATATAAGGAGCGCCAATGTCCGCCTGTTCACACCTGAATCAAATCAAAACTACCGACACCAGCATTCGCGTCTGTAAAGAGTGCGTTGAACGAGGCGACACATGGGTACATCTCCGACTCTGCCTCGAATGCGGCCACGTAGGCTGCTTCGACTCCTCAAAAAATAAGCACGCGACTAAACATTTCCATCACACCGATCATCCGCTACTCCGTTCCATCGAACCCGGAGAGTCCTGGATCTGGTGTTACAAGGACAACTTTTCCCCCGGAGAGATAGAAGGCGGCGAAGTGATCGAAACCGCTAGTTAACTGAAGCCGAAACGCCAAGATCGGTCAACAGCCGACGTTACCGGAAGTCGAAAGAGCAGCGAAACCACGATAGGAGAAGAATTATGCCAAAAGTGTTTATCAACTACCCTGAAGGAACGTTTTCCGCGAGTGCGCTTGACGCACTAGCCGGAGAAATCACAACAATCGGGCGAGAGTGTGAAAAGTTGCCCGACACGCCCTACGTCCGTAGCAATATTTGGGTTTATGCCAGGGAATACGGCGCAGGCAAGGTATACCACGGCGGAAACCCGCGAGGAACGAAGGTCATTACTTTGGAGGCCAATGTTGTTGCAGGCGCTTTGGGTGCTGACTCCAGGAAAGAGCTGATCGCACGCCTCACTGAGGCCATCGGAAAACATGCGGGTATTCCGCCGCAAGAACGCGTCCCCGTGTACGTTGTCATTCGTGATGTTCCGCCCGAGAGCTGGGGAATGTTCGGAAAACCGATTACCCTTGAATCTCTGCACAATCCTCCACCGGATGCAATACCCGTGTAGGCAGCATTTTGTTCTGGAAACAAAAAAAGCGACGACCGATTGCTCGGTCGTCGCTTTTTGATACCTATCCGGATTTAGTCCGGAACGAACTGAGTATCCGCGCCAGGCGCAAAAATGACATATGCGCGCCTCCACGGATCGTCGTTCAGCAATCGCCATTTATGTCCCGTGCCGGTGTGGTCCACAGCGATGAGAACATCACCTGGTTTGAGCGTGAACATCTCACCGCCCTTGGTCGTGAACTCCAAAATGCCACTCAGCGTGAGGACGTACTGCGGAACGGGGTCGTTATGCCAGTCATAATTGGAATGGGCGGCAGTCTCCTTGAAATGGATGGATGTCGCGTTGACGAGAATGTCCGGACGCACCGATCCAGGTGTCACATGTGAGTCGCCATCGGAGCTGGTATAGAGGCGATAAGCGCGAATCATATTCACTCCTTCGATGCATTGAGAGGTCAGGCCACCAGAGACGACGCCTGAGTCGGTTGGTCTGGCAAGTTAACAATGTTGAGAGCGGCAGCAGTGTCGGCTCTTACTTTCCTGCAGAGCTCAGTGTTCGTGATGAGTGATTCGCCATAGGAGGGGATCATCTTGCGGATCTTGTCAATCCAGCCACCATGCTCAAGCTGATTTGTGAAGCAGCGCTCGATGACGTCCAGCATGATTGCAACCGACGTAGATGCTCCAGGGGATGCTCCTAGCATCGCGGCCAGCGATTGGTCTTCCGCACTGACAATTTCGGTTCCGAACTGAAGAATGGCGCCGTAACTGGGGTCCTTCTTTATAATCTGCACACGCTGCCCAGCCACTTCCAGACGCCAGTCCTGTTCGTTCACCGCCGGATAGAACTCCTTGAGAGCTGCGAATCGCTCTTCCTTGGATTCCAATACTTGCCCGATGAGGTATTCGGTCAAAGCGACATTGTCTTTGCCGACTGCAAGCATAGGCAGCAGGTTCTCCGGATCGATGGAACCAAACAGATCCAGATACGATCCATGCTTCAGGAACTTCGTGGAGAAGCCAGCGTAGGGTCCAAAGAGCACCGAAACCTTGCTGTCAACGTGGCGGGTATCCAGGTGGGGAACGGACATCGGAGGTGAGCCGACAGATGCTTTGCCGTAGACCTTTGCGTTGTGCCGGGAAGCTACTTTGTCGTCATCGCAACGAAGCCAAATTCCGCTTACTGGGAAACCTGCATACCCGTGCGCCTCGGGAATACCAGATTTTTGTAAGAGAGGCAGAGAGCCGCCGCCGGCACCGACAAATACGAATTTCGTTTCGATCTCCGTTGTTTCTCCCGTTATCTCGTCGCGTACCGTGACATTCCAGCGAGCTCCCGTCCGAGATCCCGTCGCCCGGTTCAGACTCTGCACTCGATGTAGGAACTCGATGGAAAAGCCTTCGGTACGGCGGAGAGAATCGAGCAAAACAGAAGTCAGGGCGCCGTAGTCGACGTCGGTACCGGTGCGCATCCGCGTGGCAGCAACGGTATCGTTTGGGTCGCGCCCATCCATGACCAACGGAAACCATTCGCGTAACCTGTTCTTGTCGTCCGTATACTCCATTCCCTGGTAGCAAGGACTTGCAGTAAGCGCCGCGTATCTTTTCTTGAGGAACTCGATATTGGCGTTCCCCCGCACAAAACTGCAATGCGGTACGGGATGGATGAAGGCTTGCGGATCTTTGATCGCGCCTTCTCGCACAAGAGAGGCCCAGAATTGCCGCGACAGGTCAAACTCCGTGTTCACCGCAAGCGCTTTGGAGATATCGATGTTTCCGGAGCGGTCCTCGGGAGTGTAGTTCAGCTCGCACAATGCTGCGTGTCCAGTTCCGGCGTTGTTCCAGGCGTTCGAGCTCTCTTGAGCTTCAGAACCCAGAACCTCGTAGATGGCGATCTCCATAGATGGATCGAGACGTTTGAGAAGTGCTGCGAGAGTTACGCTCATAATGCCGGCGCCGATGAGCACCGCATCCTGCTGTTTCAACGACTCCATGAGTGAATCCTCCTTATCCTGACTGGCATGCTCCACCAAGACGACTCGGCCATGTGGCCGAGTCGGCGAAATCGGGTGGGCGTTTCTCTGCGGCGAGACCCAGCACAGGGACCAATAGCAGCATGTTAATGAGGCCGGACTGTCGCTGCAATTCCAGATTTATGGAATATCCAGTATCAGATCCGTGGAGTTACACTCGCGGCAATCGCGCAAAAGAATGCGCTGAAACCGATCAAAGATGCGAGTGGTATGGCGCTCTAACACCACTTGACTTGCGCAACTTCAAGGAGGTCGGCATGGCTGGTTCGGGCAGAACACAAAATCCTTTCCCTCTCAAGTCAGTGGTGGTGATCGGAGCGACGATTAGCATTGCAGCGGTCGCTTTCGCCTATACGGCGGGGTGGCTGACGCCACACAGATTAACGCCAACAAAGCTGGTGGCCGCATTGCTGCCTCCAAAAGGGCCGGCGTTAGGCCATCGCAGGAATCACGCGAAGGGGATTTGCTTTACCGGGACGTTCGATGCCAATGGGGAAGGCTCGGAACTCTCCAAAGCGAAGGTGTTCGAACGTGGCCAATACCTGGTCGTTGGGCGGTTCAATATCGCTGGGCCTGACCCCAAGGTTCCTGACGCAATGGTGCCAGTACGTGGGCTCGGCATCCGCATCATGGGCCCGGATGGGCAAGAGTGGCGGAGCGCGATGATCGACGCGCCCGTTTTTGCGGCTCCCACACCGCAGGCCTTTTTTGAATTCTTGACCGCGAGTTCGAGCAAAGATCCAAACGCTTTCAAAGAGTACAGTTCCGCGCATCCGGAGATCTTGACGTTCACGTCGTGGGTCAAAGGTCACAGTCGAACCGAGAGCTGGACCGAAGACCGCTTCAATAGCCTCGATTCGTTTGTTTTCATCGATAAGTCCGGGGCGAAGAACGTCGTCCGTTGGTCGTTCATCCCTTCCGCGAAGCCTGTCACAATTTCGTCCGAAGAACTGGCGAAGCGCGAACCCGATTTTCTAGATGAGGACATCATTCAGCGTGTCGGTACGGCGCCTCAGAACTGGAATCTCATGATTACCGTCGCGAACCCAGGTGATCCTACCTCGGACCCTACGAAAGCGTGGCCCGCCGATCGTCGATCGCTTGATGTTGGAACACTTACGGTGCAGCAGATCTTGCCAGAAGTCGATGGCCCTTGCCGTGACATCAACTTCGACCCATCTGTGCTGCCTCCCGGAATCACCACGTCCGATGATCCGTTTCCCGCAGCGCGCTCGGCCGCGTACCGCGTGTCGTTCAACGGTCGCATGGCCGAATCTTCGTATTATCCGCATACGCAGACAGGGGGAAAGCAATGACCACTCTCCGCACTCGGTTCGCGGCGCCTCAACGGTTTCTCCACTGGTTCATGGCTGCATGCATCATTTCTATGCTGTTCATCGGTGCAGGCATGATCTCGACTGTCGCTCCGAAATATCTGACGCTGATCCAGATTCACAAGCTGCTTGGGATTGCTATTCTCGTGTTGGCACTGATTCGGTTAGCACTGCGCGCTCACTACGGCGCCCCGGCGCTTCCAGCCGATCTTCCGCTACCCATGAAGCTAGCCGCGGAGCTGTCGCAGTACGTTTTCTATGCGCTGATGATTGGCATGCCATTGATCGGCTGGGGCATGTTGTCAGCCGCATCTCACCCCGTCATACTTTTCGCTAGCGTGGATCTGCCGCCGATCCTGCCGGTCGATGCGAACCTATATTCGCTGCTACGACGGGCTCACTACTTCCTTGGCTTCGCCTTCTTCGGGCTTATCCTCATGCACGTGGCAGCTCTCCTCTTTCACAAACTTGTCAGGAAAGACGGCGTCTTTGAAGCGATGGCACCCTCATTCATCTCTCATCAAGCCGACGAACGAACACAAAGAAGCCAGTGACTGTTCAATGAATACCCAATAGCGGGCACGATTCGAATCACTTTATTCTCTGAGCAGCGGCTTGAGCTCAAACGGCTCTAAGCATTGTCTTCCGCGGCGACGAAAAGTTTCGGGGCGGCCACACGGGCGGCCCCGAGCACACCAGCCGAGTTGGCATCAGGCGATTTGCCGATCGCGCGTTGTGACTCCCGGCGTGGTGGACACGGGGGTCTCTGGCTTCATCTCATACGACCTCTGCAAACTCGGAGGCCGGGTTCCGAGACCGTCCCTGATTCTCTTGCTCCATGGAGCATCGATGAGATGTTTCGTCTCCTCGAGCATCGACTTTGGTTCGAGATTGCGATAGGTTTCAACCTCTCCTGCGGCCACGGCTGTCAGCGTGGCATAGACCGGTTCGGGATCGAACTGAGCACGGGGGAAGGCAAGCTTCGAATAGTCGAACAGCCGCTCGGAAGGATCATCCTCCCAACTCTTCCACGTCTCAAAGCCGCGGTCGTTGAAACCCGTGAGGAAGGGTCCGGGATTCACGGTTGCGACCTCGATGCCGAACTCCTGGAGCTCAAGACTCATCGTCTCCGCGACCGCCTCGACCGCATGCTTCGAGGCGGAATAGATGCCGGTGAAAGGGTTCGTATTCAGGCCCTCCCGAGACGATACCCAAACAATACGACCCTTACCGCGTTTGACCATCTGCTTGGCGACCCCCTGAGTCAGTAGCAGGGGCCCGATCACGTTGACCTCGAACTGATTACGCATATTCGTCCCTGGGATGTCGAGGACCGAGCCGCCTTCCAGAACGCCGGCATTGTTCACCAGAATCTCGACATTCCAGGCGAGTGCTTTCTTGCGATCTCCCTCATTTGTCACGTCAAGCTTCTCGACCTTAAGGCTGACACCGCGGGCGACAGCTTGGCGCTTCAAGGTCTGGACCTGGGCCCAGATCTCGACCGTGGCGATTACATCGAATCCCTTCTCCGCAAGTCGCATTGCGGCCTCATATCCAAAACCTGTGCCTGCTCCTGTAATCAAAACCTTCTTCATGGTCGTCTCCTTTTAGGGTGTTTTGACAGCTCAATCTAACGCGTATCAAAGATAGTGTGAGGTTAATCAAGGTAATGCCTTGTCCATCGCCGAGTTCTCCATTTGACCCACTTGAAATGGGTAAAGGTGATTCCTGATCGAAACCATGGTGGACACATCTTCAGGTATTGAGCATCGGAGTTGCGCTGCGGACTCCCCATTGCGCATCTCATGAAAGATTGGCTCGAGTTTAGTCGACATCCGAACAAGGTCTGCCAATGAACCCGCTTTCATCTTTCTCATTACCCGACCACGATGAACCTGGTACGTGTTCTCTGCGATACCGAGCTCTGCGGCGGCCTGCTTGTTCAAGAAGCCCGCCGTTGTGTAGCGAAACACCTCTGTTTCCCGGGGTGTAAGAGATTTCCAGCAAGCTAGCAAGGCTATGCGTTCAAATCGCTCATCACGATTTCTGCGGTCTACAGCAAACGCGAGCTCAACATCCGCCATCAACTGGGTGTAATCGAGCGGTTCGATCATAAAGTCGATGGCCCCGTTCTTCATGGCGCGAACACCGGAAATAGCGTCGCCATGCTCCGTGACGAAAATGATGGGCGGAGCCTCGCCTCCAGCTAGCTTCCTTTGAATTTCAAGTCCATTGAGATCAGGGAAATCCAAATCAAGTATCAGGCAAGCGATTCGCTCATCCCTTTCCGTCGCCATGTATTCGGCAGCCACAAATCCGGCAGCCGACCCGAACGAGACGACACCAATTCTGTGTGACAGGAAATACTGGCTGAGCCCCTTCGCTCTCGCAGGATCGTTGCTGACAACATACACAATCTTCTCTATGGGTCGCATCGAAGCACCGTCCAGGTGAATACAGACTCGATCATCGTTGACTATCGGACTAAACTTGGGCTTCAAAACCATATTCCTTTGGCTATTCGTGCAGCATGAGATAACATTTTGTTCGCCAAAACAGGCCATTTTCGAATGGCTCAATACATATCGGAATCCCCGACCTTGCCGGAGAAGAAACAAGACTGTCCGGCAGGATACCTTCGCATGGACGTGCCGACTGCAGTTGCGTTGCCGGAGCTTGCGCTTTCGCCTGGGATCGCGACCACGTCCCGGACGTCGCGATCCGTAAGACGCCTTCGCCGCTGAGAGTTGCATTTTTCGTCGGTTCGCCACAAGACATCTCGGCGTTATTTTTTTATTATTCGCGGTCCCAGGGCGAATGTTAGGCTCCAGCAGGCAAGCGCAATCCCCGTGTAATTCGTTGCAATGTTGGTGCGTTATGATCTACGCGGCGTAAGGCGGTTATGCCCATTCCCCTCTCAGAACGAGTGCGATTCGGAAGGTTCGAGCTGAACCTCCAAACCGGCGAACTTGTCTCGAATGAGGTTGATGGCACGGCGCCTCAGAAGGTTCTGCTCAGAGAACAGCCTTTCCAAATTCTTCGCCTTCTTATTGAGCACGGGGGCAAGATCGTGACCCGGGATGAGATCAAGAGGCTGCTCTGGCCGAATGACACTATTGTCGATTTTGACCGCAGCATCAACGTCGCGATGGCAATACTCCGCAAGGCCGTCAGCGACAGTGCTGAGAGTCCCAAGTATATTGAGACCCTCCCGCGCCGAGGATATCGCCTCATTGTTCCGGTCGAATGGCAGGAGAGCAAGGGGGACATCCCAAAGGTAGACGATCCGCAAACCTCACCCCTTACGACGGATGGAGTTACCGGCAAACGCATTTCTCATTATCGGGTTCTGGAAGTCTTGGGAGGGGGAGGAATGGGGGTGGTGTACAGGGCTGGGGATCTGAAACTTGGCCGTCTCGTTGCCCTCAAATTTCTACCTGAGGAAGTTGCTGAACATCAGCAGGCGATTCAGCGGTTTGAACGAGAAGCGCAAATCGCCTCAGCGCTTAACCATCCCAACATTTGCACGATCTACGGGATTGAGCAGTACCAAGGCCGGCCGTTCATCAGCATGGAATTGCTCGAGGGGGAATCTCTCGCCGCGCGTTTGGCTCACTCACGTGCTCCGATTGCGCTGCCCGCGCTAATAGATATTGCCATTCAAGTCTGTAGTGCACTTCAGGCGGCTCATGCCAAGGGCATCATTCATCGCGATGTTAAACCAGCCAACATCTTCTTGACGAAGGATGGTCCGGTAAAAATCCTCGATTTCGGACTGGCCAAGTTGGCTTCTTCGGAAGAGGAACAAGCGGTCGCGACGGAAGGCGGGTCATCCCCTCCCTCGAGAAACGTACAAGAGAGACCCGCACAACAGTTGTCTTTCCACGATCCCGTCGGTCTCACCGCAACCGGAACCGCCTTAGGAACGATCGCCTACATGTCTCCGGAGCAGATCCGAAAAGAAAAACTCGACAGCCGTACCGACCTTTTTTCCTTCGGGTTGGTTCTCTATGAGATGGCTACGGGGTCTCGAGCTTTTCAGGGAGAATCTGTTGCGATTGTTCATGAAGCGATTCTCCACCAAACGCCATCTTCAGCATCGGCTTTGAACTCTGGGGTTCCACGGCGACTGAACACGACCATCAGCAAAGCCCTTGAGAAGGATCGGGCGCGCCGATACCAGTCCTCGGCGGAGATGCGCAAGAACCTGCTGCTCGTCCGGAGGGATCTTCGTAAGCGATTGAACCTAAGGTGGCTAGCCAGTGTTGCTGCGGTTTTGGTTCTGTTTACCGCTGGCGTACTTACTTGGCGTCTCCAGAGCAGAACTACGCTTTCTTCCTCCGATACTCTAATTCTTGCCGACCCGAATAATCAAACCAGCGATCCTGCTTTGGAAGACGGCCTAAACATCGCTCTGCAAGTCGCTTTCGAGCAAACTCCATATCTGAATCTCCTGCAACGCGATAAAGTCCGTGAGACCCTTCGGCTACTTCGGCCGAGCGAAGACGCCCGGATCACACCCGAGGTTACTCTGCAGGTTTGCCGGAAGACGAACAGCCGCGCCGTCATTTCTCCTTCCATTAGCGACGCGGGCAACCGTTTCCGGATCGCATTGAGCGTGATTGACTGCCAATCCGGCAAAACTCTGGAGCAAGTGGTTCATGAAGCGGAGACTCGCGAGGACATTGTTCGAATCCTCGGTTTGTCTGCTTTCCAACTGCGCGTAAAGTTGGGCGAATCGAGAGACTCCCTACGCAGATTTAATCAACCTCTTGAGAAAGCGACCAGTGCTTCGCCGGACGCTCTACAATTCCTCATCTTAGGCTACAAGAAACACCTTAGCGGGGATATCCCAGGAGCTGTCGTCTACTATGGGCGCGCCATCGAGAAGGATCCAAACTTCGGACTGGCATATGCGGCGGAGGCCAGCGGGAATCTGTGGCTTGGTAAGAATGAACCGGCTTTGGTCGATCTCTCTAGGGCTTTCGACTTACGCGGCCATCTAACGATTCCTGCGCGGTTACAAGTGGAAACGATGTACTACGGAAACAGTCGACACGAGTGGGATAAAGAGTGCCGTGTCGCCCGGGAATGGGTGGACGCCTTTCCCCGAGACGTTATCGCACGAATTAATTTCTCCGCAGGCCTCGAACGTTTGGGACAACTCGACGAGCGATTAGTTCAAGCGCGCGAGGCGGCGAGGCTACTTCCGAGCGATCCCACTCTAATGCACCTGCTGTCAGCCGCAATATATGCGCAGCGACTCGACGAAGCGAGAGAGACGTACGATGAGGCCATCTCACGTGGAATAGACTCCGGTCGACTGCACGAGAATCACGCGCTGCTGGCATTTCTTCAAAATGACAAATCCGAAATGCAGAACGAGCGGACGTGGGCATCGCAGGATCCTGTCCGAGGCCGCTTCGTCCTTTTTTTCGAATCGAAGATCGCGGGGTTCTATGGCCGTTCCCGCGACGCTCATCGCCTGGCACAAATGGCTGTAGACTCCTCCATCAAAGCAGGGTCCGTGTCGAATGCTGCGGCTTTCGAAAGCATCGATGGTTTGAGGGAGGCTGAGATCGGTCATCTGCGACAGAGTGAGGCACTGGGGACGGACGTGGTACAGAAGACGCATGATCCCAATCATTTGATGGTGGCCGCATTATTATTCGCTCGGGCAGGAAATACAAAGCAGTCCCAAGAATTGCTGGAGAAGGTAAATCAACTTTTGCCCAACGATTTTACGATTCAAGCCTTCAATTTGCCTGCCACACGAGCTGCGATAAAGCTGGATGAGAATGATCCGGCGGCCGCGATTGAAATTCTGAGGTCGGTGACCCCATACGATCTGGCCATCAGCGACAGCTTCGACACCGTGTATCCAGCGTACCTTCGAGGTATCGCTTATCTCCAACTCAAGGAAGGCAACCTTGCGGCAGCCGAGTTTCGAAAAGTTCTCGATCATCCTGGGGTTGGTCAAGCTGGGGTAACTGGCGCGCTTTCGATCCTGCAGTTGGCGCGTTCGCAGGCACTCATGGGCGACGGGAACGCAGCGCGAAAATCGTACGAAGAGTTCTTGACGCTTTGGAAGGACGCTGACCCCGATCTGCCCATATATAAGACAGCCAAAGCGGAATACGCCGATTTACGCAAGACGGTGGTGCAGTAACGTGCGGCGCCGTAATCGCGCGATTAGTTATTTCGGAATAGCGTGCGGAAACTGTAACTGCTACCTTCTCACGGTGCAGAGACTTTTTCCTTCTGCCCTCCGGGCATGGCCAGCGTTGCCCTTATCGTTTTGGGTTCAGTCGTCGCGATCACAATTGTCGTCGATACTTGCAAGCGTTCGATCCCGATTTGCCCCGCCCCAATTGACGCACTCGCGGTGCTGGTGGGGTTGTTGTTTTCCTGGGATTTCTTGCCCCGTACTGCTCGGCCCTGTCTTGCCTCATAGAGTTGATTCTTCTCGTGACCACTGCTGTTCCGAGTGGGTTTCAACTAGCCATGTCTGCGTTGACGGCCGCTGCAGCCGCGGTGCTTGGGCCCGGAGCCTACTCGTTGGATGCTCGGTTGTTTGGAAGGAAATTAATCAAAATACCGCCCGGACGGAACTTGTAAGCCGAGTCCGAGCGCATTCTCGCCGCCAACGGTGTTTCCCCGGTTGTCTTGTGAGCGCATCGAGCTTGAGTCAATCGTTGACCAGGGATCAGAATGCCTACTAGAAGTAAAACTTTGTGCGGATTGCCGCTGACACGGCATTCGTCGAATAAGAAGAGGACAATGGCCGCGGCGAGAACGCACTGCAAAGCGCGTCGAATCATCCTTTGAGTCTCCGCGAGCGCGACCCAGTCTCCAAGTCGGCACGTTGCAAAATGAGATTGGCGTTGGTATTTCTCAGGTTTGCCGATCACCGCTGCTAGCGTTGAGAAAACTCAAGAGACGAGGTCGAGGCGACGTTAGAATGGATGATCTCATGAATCAACCCGTCACCTCCGTCCGAAATCATTGCCTGTCGCCGACGCGAGCCAAAATGGCAATCGATGTATCTCTTAGCCCCGCAAGTTACGCTCGGATGTTTCCCGAGCTACCATCGTTTGAGGCCGATGAGCAATTCCTGCATGCTCTCGGCCGCGCAGGCGGTATCTGCGATTGCGGAGATATCGAGGACACCCCCGATTCCCTAGGTGACACCGCGGCCGGTTGGCCCATCTTCGGCCAATTTGTGGCTCACAACATTACGGCTGACCGGTCCATTTTGCAAAGCCACACCAATATCGCGGGGTTGCACAATGCGCGCAGCCCGCAGCTCAATCTTGAAAGCCTCTACGGCGACGGACCGACCGGCCATCCATTCCTCTATCAACGCGACGATCCAGCAAAGTTCCTCCTTGGGCTGGACGGAGCAGACCTGCAACGAAACGCAGAGGGCATCGCGATTATCGGCGACCCGCGCAACGATTCGCATATGCTCGTATCGCAGCTGCATCTCGCCATGCTCAAGGTTCACAACGTGTTTGTCGATGAAGCGCGACTCACCGGAGTAGGAAACGACCGCGTGTTCGACGAAGCAGCCCGGCAGTTACGATGCCACTATCAGTGGTTCATCCTTAACGAGTTTCTGCCGACGCTCGTCGGGCGGGCGCTTGCAGATCGGGTGCTTCGAGAAGGCCCGCACTGGTTTCGTCCTGGGCACAGTGGGTTTATACCGCTAGAGTTTGCCGACGCGGCCTATCGGTATGGCCACTCCCAGATCCGCCACCGCTACCGATTGAACTCGAACACCGATCCCGTTCCACTCTTTCCTGATCTCCTGGGATTCCGCGCCGTACCGCGTGATCACGCGATCGACTGGACACTGTTCTTCGACGCGCCGGGTGCGCCACCGGCGCAGAGGTCCAAGAAAATGGATGGGAAGCTTGTGCGCGCACTCATTCAGTTGCCGGTAGCCGTCACCGGTGAGTGCGAGATCGAAGATTACCATTCACTCGCTGTCCGTGATCTGCAACGTGGACAAGGTGTGGGCCTACCATCCGGCGAGGCCATAGCTCGTCACATTGGAGTTACGCCACTTACCGTGGAGCAGGTTGGCATCAGTTCCACGGGCTGGCATGGTGAGACTCCTCTCTGGTATTACATTCTCCGCGAAGCCGACGCTTGTAGAGGCGGTCATCGTCTTGGTCCAGTGGGTGGCGGGATCGTGGCGGAGGTGCTCGTTGGACTCATCGATGCGGACCCAACGTCCTTTCGTAAGAGCAGCCCGGAATGGCGCCCTAAAAAAACACTTGGTGAATTGTTAACCTCCTGAATTGGAGACGAAACTCCTTCGCATCAATGGCGGTCGTAGTTGGCATGTCTAATCAGTTTTCCAATCATTCAGCTGTAGCTTCCACTGGCGGCCGACGCCCAGCCCTCGGCATGAGCATCGCGGGTGCAGTCACCGCTGCGCTCCCCTCGCTCACTCCTAATCTGGCGATTGAAATCGCGCCCGTGCGAGTCAACATCATCGCCGCGGGATCCGTGGACATGCCTTTGCCCGGCGGCACTGTTGGGCAATCAGCTCGAAAAACGTCGCAACCAGCTCCGCACAACGCTTCCCATCGGACGCGTCGTCGGACCAGCAGATTCGGCGCATTATTGTTCAGATGAACCGCAGCGCCGTCCCTGTCAGAAGTTCCGAGCCATGTGAGCCATATGTGTCAAGCCTGTACTGATCTGAATTCGCTCTGCTACAATTCAATCACAGAGCAGGGACAGATGTTCTGGATCGCGGTTGTACGAGGGCGGTATGGAAGCCAGTTTGACGTGCTGTCCATGCTGTCCATTTCTGCCGGAATTTAGATAGATCCGGTGGAAACAGTTGAAACCGGCGAAACGGTTGACAGCGAGAATAGACAGCAAACATGCTGGTTTGGCGCTAACCGTATGAAAAGCAAGTGGGGACGTAGTTCAGTTGGTTAGAACGCTGCCCTGTCACCGACTTCTGGCACACAATCGAATCGGTATCCGCTGTTTCTCGTACAGCATTCTTTCAGTTCGCCAACTCACTCTCATTTCCCACTGGCTTTTTTACTCGAATTGGAACGCCTGCCTGTCACGCAGGACCGCGGGTTCGAGTCCCGTCGCTCCCGCCAATTCTTCGAATCGGCGCCCGCGCATTTGTTTGCGCGCCGACTCGGAGCGTGCGCAGCGCAGACATTATTCGTAAAGCCAGGGCTTGTAGCAGATCTCCACATTGTAGCCGTCGGGATCAAGCACATTGGCCGCGTAATAGCGGGGATCCCACTGCGGCCGCAGCCCTGGCGAGCCATTATCCTTGCCGCCATTGGCAAGCGCTGCCTCGAAGGCCTTGTTCACCGCCGAATCGTTCTTCGCGGCGAACGCGACGTAAAGCTCGGCGCAGGTGGTCTTTGAGGCCTTCAGCCAGAAGCCCGGGATGCCCGGCTCGCCAAAGCCCGTAAGATCGGGTCTTTGCAAATCGAGCTACTGTATTGATCGGGAACGCTTCAAACGAGGCCGCTCATCGGCAGCGCACTGGGAGGTCATCAGGCATGAACCTCTGGTCCGCTTGCGAAAAAACCTGCATAAATGGCGGGTTGCGCGAACGTGGGACTTACTTTTTTCTCGTAAGCTGACCGGACTTACTCTTTGTAGCCGCGATTTATGCGGTTCCTGCGATCTGAACCCCTGGGCCCCAAGGGTCCACGTTGCGACATGAGTGCTCAATTTTGGACTGCCATTCAGGGACTTACATTCACCCCAAAATGAGGTGATTGAGCAGGACTGAGATGGTCGAAGCACCACTGTAAGAGATTCAAAACATTCCACACGACTCCCGAATCCCGTTTTCGGGACCAGGGGGTCGGAGGTTCAAATCCTCTCTCCCCGACCAATCTTTCTCTCGCACATTCAGTCGGTTACGCAGCTTTAGCGGCTTCCGATTGATCCTCTTTTTTCGGTACATTCGGTACAACTGAGGGCAATTCAAAGCCGAATCCGCTCTTTTCCACCCACACTCTGCGAAACGGAACGTCCTCCCTAATCTTGTCGTAGAGGTCGCTCATATCTTTTCCCGCGTGCCCCAGCCAGTAGTCGTAAAGTCCTTTGGGGCAATCGGTGTAATTCTTCAGATATGTGTTCCGAAAACGCCGAAACGCATGGTTCCCAGCCTTGTGCGTTCCAGTGTGGGGATTGATGTAGTTGAGTTCCTTGAGAGCCGGGTGCAGATGGCGACGGATGATGTTCGATGAAGAGAGTGGTTTCCCGGTCCGAGAAGCGAACAGAAATCCAGACTTTCGTTCACCGACAAAGGCTTTCAAAAAAGAAGCAATGGCTGGATGGATGTCCACGTCGCGGAGGGCGTTCTTCGTCTTCAGCCGGGTTTTCACTTTGCAGTGACGTGCCTGCTGCCTGACGCTGATGGTTCCGAAATCGGACGAGATGTGCTTGTCGATCTCAATACCAAGTGCCTCGCTTATCCTAAAGCCAGCCGCACCGCAAAGAACGAACAGCATACGTTCCTTCGGCTTCTTCCATTTCGCAAGTCCAGCCATTATTTCTGACGAGAAGCTCGGCGTGTTCTGCTTCGACTTCTCGACTAGTGGCACGTCCATGAACTCATGGTTCCACTTGCGCGGGTAGACCTGATTGCCCTCGTCATCCACAACAGATGCGACAATCATTTTGGGAACTTGGAGATAGTTTTCGATTGTCTTTCCTGACAAGTCCTTGTCCACCATTCGAGCCACCAGCTTTTTCAGCACGCCATTGTTAACGTTGGAAATGGGGCAGTCTCCTATTTCCGGGTTGATCTCTTTATTCAGGATGCGCTCCCATTCATCAACCGTTCCCGGCTCAACAGGTTTGCGTTTTCGTTTACGGAGATGTTCAAGCCAGCGTGATGCTTGCTGACTGAACGTGACGCAGTTTTTTTTCTGCTGCTGTACAACCTTGTTGAAGTGCTCGACCGAGTCAGCTCCGCTTTCCGCAACGATCTCACGTGCACGCCGTTTGCGTTCCGATTCCGAGAGTTTTCCGACTCCAGAAATCGGACAAATCCTTGCTCGCTTGTGGTTCCTCTTATATTGACCGGGCACATCCTGCCACCAGCGAACAACCCACCACTTGCCGCTCCTCTCAATGTGACCTTTCTGACCAGTTCGGCGGGACATTGACTTTCCTCTCCGCTTCACTGGTGTCGCGGTACCAACCTTAGAATCGCTGGTGGGGAATTGCAACAGGCGGTGCTGCCAGTCGCCTATCAAGGCACGGGGACCTTGAAGGCAGACCCGTCCATTCACCGCTACTGACTCCGTTGCGGAAAGAAGGACACCCGGACAAGGTTTGGGCGTCGGTCCGGAGATGTACACCAAATCGTCCAATCAAAATTCCAATCGAAGCCGCCATCGGATTCTCCATGCTGCTCGTGCCGTGAAAGACGTAAGCCTGCCTTGGGTGCCGAAATGCTTCTAAACGAGAACGCCCTGAGCATTCTCTCTACTGACTAATACGAAGCCTCGGTGGGGTTTCTGCGCTTATTTTCGAATGGAGCACACGGCAAATGCCAAACGTCTCGGAAGCGTTGGACGGTCCACAAACAGTCGATCCCTTCTTAAACAAGACATTCCGCGCCATTTTTGACGCTCTATTTGTTAGTTTTCCCCGAGAGTTTTGAATGACATCCGGTTATCAACACAAGCGGTGACCTAGCTCCACCAGAAGAAAGCTAAGGAGCTTTTGCGCAGGCTATTTCACAAATACACCGAGGCTTCGTTGAACCCAAGCCTAGCTGCAATTTCGGGGTAACGAGCAATGAGACGCCAATAATTCTTCCGCGCCTGCGACGGTGGACAGATGTGCCCATGGCACTTGAACCGGGCGATTTCCCGCCAGTGCAACATTTTCCTTTTGACTAGCGCATCGCGAACTGCTGGTCGTGCGTTCATGAATTTTCCTCCGTGAAACCGTTCGGGGGCTACCTTTTGGGCGTTGGAATCCGCCCATCGTGCTAGCTGAAAGTGCGGAATTTCTCAGTGTTCATGGCATTTTCTGCACTAGCCAGAATCAGAGCAGCGATCTGTTTACCCTGACTCCTGCCTCCAAATATGGGTTTTGAAAGTCCGCGAATTGTCCCGCAACCCGTCTTGGAATTACCCCAAACATGCCTTCAATGCGCCTCGAACCGCTCGAAATAAAAGCACACTCCACGTGATTTTTCTGCCCTGAGGTTCCTCTAGCGTTGGTATTAGACAAGTGTGGACTTGCAATCCACGATTCAAGAAGGGGCGGATGTTCCAGCCATCCGCCTCACGTTTGCTGGAGACGAAGTGATGGGGATTTCTAACAACGCAGTAAAGGCTGAATCACCTGATGAAGTAGTGGCATTTCTCAACCAGAGACCTTACCTCGACTTCGAGCTTATCGCGGAGATGGCTGACGCTGGTTTCCAGTTCGTCGGCACCACGATGGGTTTGACCCGCAGCGACCTGAAAAATTGGCCTGAACTGGCTACCAGCGACAAAAAGCAGATCAAGAATTGGCTGAACCAAGGCATGAGTCTGGTGTCGGTCGCTAATCGTGGGCATGCTTTCTCGCTCGACTTCGACAATCTCAAGGCGTGCCTCGCCAAAGGCTTCAAACTCGAATGGATCGATGACTATTTCATCGCAGACTCACCGTCAGGCGGCATACACGCACATGGTCTCGCTGATGATGTGACCGACAGCCTGCCCGGTATTATCACCGTCTATGAAGTCAAAGATAACGCTTCCACACCCAAGATTTTCGAGTTTAAGTTGCACCACCAGAGCGTTGCAGCACCAACTGCGCCACGCATCGGACAGCGCAAGAAGGCAGATGGCATCTATAAGCCCCGCAAGTGGCACGGCACACCACGCAAAGGCGTCGATCCTGAGTTTCTGGTCTGGCTGGAATCGGTCACAACCATTCGCAAACAGTTCAAGAGTGGCACTCCGAATCAGACCGATTTCCATCCCGACTTCGAGATGATCGACTTCCTCGAAAACGAGGATTGCGTCGAACAGGCGTCAGGCTATGTGAACGGCGTCTGGATGGTGGTGGTTAAGGAATGCCCGCACTGCGGGCGCGAAGCTGACAAGAGCACGATTGCCCACGGCGTCACCAAGTTCATCTTTGGGGGCAACAGTTACGGCTTCGTCTGCCACCCTTGCGGCGTCAACACCAAGGAAGAGCACGAGACGCTGATGGCAAAAGAAAACGTCAGCTACGAGCCGTGGAACTGGCTGATGTACGCCAAAGATGACCCGGAATATGAAATGAAAATGCTGGGTGAAAAGCTGGCAATCGACGATGTGACCAACGAGCCCGATCCACCTGCACCAATCGTGGTCGAGGATGATGAACCTGAACCTGAGCCCACATGTGTCTCGACAGACGCAGCCAATCTCAAGTATCCGGAATTGCGCTTCCCCTACCACATCCTCAAGGTCGCCATCCTGACCGCGCTGGTCAACATGCACAAGCTCATTGAGCAGGATGATTGGGACTTCGCCGTGGCGTTCATGAACTGGCAGCACGAGATTCGGATGGCCTTCTCACCGGGCCGTGCCAAACGCACCACCCAAGGTGAATTCAACGACACCATCGTCCGCGAACTTGAGAAGCGCACCGCAAAGATGAAGCTCGATCCTGTGGAGACTAAGACACAGAAGATCGCAGGGCGTGGAGACATGAAGCGTTGTTTCTTCCGCTGGAAGGGTCTGGCGAACGATGGCAAGTGGCATCTGAAGGGTCTGGATATTAAACGCACCATCCAAAGCTTAGTGGACGGCGGCACTCTGGTCTATCTGGTGACGGGCGATCCGGACGTACCTAAGACCCTAGAGACCGACGATAGCTGGGTTCGGTTGGTTCGTGGCTCAGGTTTGGGTAAGGAAGTCAAGAATGGCACGGAAAGCTCCAGCGAGGCTTAACGCGGTAAGGAGAATGGGTGGACCTAATTAGGGGCCGCATTTTCCCTTGTTTTATATACATGAAAATAAATTAGTTAGTAATTGTCTTTGCATGTAAGGAAGAGAGTAAGGAGTGTGCCAAATTTCACCAACGGATCGCTTCTTGCCTGCCAACCTTCTGCGGCCCCTATTAGGGTGTTTTTTCCTTACACCCTTGTTTGGTTGTGATCTTGATTATTTGGGCCGAATGGTTTTCGAACCTCCAGCCGTCCGCTCTCGGAAACAATAGTGCCAGAGGAACGCCCCGAACCGCGTATTAGTAAACAGGAGAGTTTCAACATGAAAGTAAATTACCGTGTATGGAAGCAGTACCCCCTTTCGTTGGAAAGTCATTGGCCGGAACCTAAGCAGTGGCGCGACGAAGAAGGGAAATCGTGGCCTTGTTGGCCGATAGGAAGTGAAGCTCAGATGTCATGGGAGGTCCGCTGTCGCGACTGTGGGAAATGGGCACACTGGATCGGCGTTGGCAGTCCATTCGGCGATGGAGAGCAGTATTTCTTGGGCGCAGATTCATTTTGCTATTGGTGCCGTCCGCGCACGACCTTTTCGGCTGAAGAGCTTCGGATCGTCAGCCGTGAGGATTGGGCTCGGAAGGAAACAGTTGAAGAACTCATTCGGATCATTCTGAAAGGGTATGAGAACCGCTCTTCGAGGAACCTCCCCAAGAGGCTACAGAAGTTGGTCTCAGATATTCGTGAAGCAACGGAGACTAGTGAGGACCGTCTTGCGATGTACGCGATGCTGACTCCTTCACGTGGATCGACAGGCGTCACTTCGGAATGACGAATGTGCCCGAAGCTGCTAGGGGCTGGGTGGTCGTTCCGACAGCGGGGGCCGCAACCGGGACAAACCTATTGAGCTTGAGGATGGTTTTGAACTTGTCCGTCTCCCTGATCTTCTCCACGCACTTGATGGCGATTCGCCATTTGTCGTCGAGATAGCCTAAGAGTCCGTTTTCTATGTTCTCTAGCAGCGTGCTGGCTGCAATGAACCTATCAGGCGGCAAGTTTTCGATTGCCTTCCATGAGAAATTGAACGGTGCAAAATATGCTTCCGCATCCAGCACGCTCTCTGGAAGATTCGGCAAGAACGTTTCGTTAGCAGAAATCTTGCGCCCAAGCACAGGGTTGTGTAACAGAAGATTTCGATACGCATTGATTTCCCTAAACGGGAATCGCTTTGGTACCTGTTCTGGCAGACCATCGAGCGGGATTCCAAAATCGCTTGCGATGTCGCGGATCGCCTCGAAAAAGAAGCTCAGGTTTTCAGCGCACGTCTGTAACAAATAGAAAACGTCTTCCACTGCAAGACGTGCGCTGTTTGCATTGTCCTTATGAAGTTTGCTCTCGATCCGGCGTTCGGACGCTCTCGAAGCGTAGTAAAAAACCGAGTAGTGGCAGACCGCAAGTTTTTCAAACCGGGATGGGATGTCGGGGCGCAAGCGAATCCATGACGGATCACTCTGGGGAATGGCCGGATTGATGCGATTTGTGAGTAACACTACATACGACCGCCAAAAGACTTCGTAACAGGGAAAACGATCCTTCACAAGCCCCCAGCGTTCGCACTCAAAGTTGTCGCCGTGAACGAGCAGGCTGAAAGCGTTGAGATTTTCGTATTCGGTCATGCTTAGACTCCTAAAGGAAGGTTGTGACTTGCCTGAAAATAAATGCCGGAAGCTCTGACACGCCTTATGTTGAGCCAAGTACCCGGAGGCACTCCCGTTTAACACGACCCAGCTTCGAGACACCGTCATAGATAGAGACGAGGTTCTCCGATACGTGAGCCGATCCGTCTCGCACACTTTTCATCTCTGTAATCAGGCTCTCCTCGATGTGGATCGCGCCCGCACTATCAGCCAGCCGGAGTATGTCTGACAGATTCAGGTAACTGACAAGGCTGCGGGCTGCCTGCCCGGTACGCTTATATGCGTCCTCAATCTGTTTGAAGCGTACTGGGTCGAGGTCTCTCTTTAGAGAGTCGCGGTCGTCCCTCCCTCGTATCGAGTTCAGGCCCAGTCTCTCAAGTGCCTCCAGAATCACGTAGAAGGTCAGCTTCACCAATTGATGATTCAAGTCTGAAAAATGCACGTATCCTTCGACTCTTTCTCGACTGAGAACGAAAGCGAACGGGCGAACTTGCAAAATGTCAACGAGATCGAGAAGGCTAGTTCCATCACTGATTAGATCGCTTGCGGTAATTCGCTTCTTGTTGCAGGTTTCCCGCTCGAAGTAGCCAATGAGCACTCCGTCGCGTTGAATGGGGATTACGTCGAAATCGGGATTGGCCTCCGATTTGCTGGCTGCATCGCGTTCGTTGGCCCCGCAGACCAAATCGGGATTCCCGGTCATGATGTCCGCACCGTGAAGGTCACAGCGAGGCGATTTCAGAGTCGCCTCTAAAGTAGGCATGTTTTCTGCTCCAGCAATGGATTGTAAATCGGATTCGGGGGCTCTGTGCCGGGTTGACGACAAGCTAGTGGCTCGCGCACGGCGCGACATGTGATCCGAGAATACAATGGTGCCGTTTGCGGTTCAGAAAGGGATTCGGATGAACTGGCAGCTTGATAATGCGACCAAGACAGCAGCACGTAAATACCCATTGCCTATCTACTCGGCCAGTCCGATAGCGCAAGACCCCGGCTCCAGCGTTAACGCTGCGGATTTTCAGACTCGCTTGAGACCGGGCGACGTTTTTAGCTCAGCCAATTTGCGATGCAGCCCTGCTCAAATCATCGACGAATTCAAGCTGTCGCACTATCTGCAAGCAATCGCTCTGACGATTTGTTGGGGAACCATGACCAGAACCAAGAACAAATACATATATCGTAGCCACGATCTTCAACATATCTTTGACACGCTAGATCAGTGCGCTCAATCAATTAAGCAAACCTCTTCCATTCAGCAGTCGTGGGACTTACTGGTGAATGGACTTTCGTGGACGCCTGTAATGACTTCAAAGACGTTGCATTTCTTGTGTCGAGCGTTGGGCTTTGAGCAAGACCCGCCAGTACCAATCGACAATGCCGTGATCCTCGCTTACGTGTGGCCGGGATTCAGAATCAACATTCCACCGGGTCAGCGACCGCAGGACTGGAGCGGGAAGACGTTCGCTGCATACTGTAGATACATGACGGCGATCCTCGAATGGGCGGACATCAAAGGTTGGAGCACGACAGAGTTGGAATCGACTATATTCGCCGAAAACCGCTGATTACGGCGGGGGGAAATCCTTCGGTTGGAGATCACATGACGATGTTGACGAAGCGCTTGGTCGGATTAGCGGCATTCGGTGGAGCGGTCTATCTCGGCTGGCGTGCGCTACCTCAGAAGACACGGGATGCGGTGGGTCAGGCCATACCAGTTACCGTGGTGGGGATTGGGGCTGAATTGCTGCGCGTTCTTCCAAGCATGTTTAGCGCCATGTTGAGAGACGGCCCGGAGCCTCGGAGGTCGCGGGCTGAGAAGGTTTAGTTCATAGGATGTTCGTGGAAAGTGCCTTACGGTGACGAGGAATGTTCGCGACCCGTGGAGATCGCCGAGACTCAAAATAGGCTTTTCCTCTGAACCGTCAGCCTAAACTTGAGTCTCTTGCAAAACAGCAAGCGGTTGCAATCGTTCATAGTGCGGTGCTACGTTTGCCTCATGGTAAGGAAAACTGACGATCTGAAGGCACTGCGCGACATGATAAGCGAAGCGCACGGCATTCTTCGTACTGTGGTTCTTCCCGAAGAACGTTCTCAGCGGGCTTATGAACTTCTTACCGCTTCTCTTCGCTTAGCCGATCTCCTATTGGAGGTCTCTCCCGCAGCCATTCTCGGAGCAAAGGGCGGCATCAAAACCGCGAAGCGCGGCCCTGACTACTTCCGCAAGATAGCTGCCATGCGAAAAAGCAAAAAAGGTGGGCGGGCAAAGGCCGATTGACAACGACGTAAGTATCTGGGGATTACAAGTCCGTTCCTCACAACTGGAGACGCCTAAGTTCTTCTCATCCCTTGACAAGAGATAGATTGGAACGCTGGTTTGGATGTGAGCCTGATTGTCCATTTCCGTCAATGCCAGTCATCGTCAATCCAAACATTAGCTGTTCCAACTCTGACTGCGGCAGGCAAAGCGTCCGAGCCACGCTAGCTCTAGATAACCCTTCGCGATAAAGTTCTCCGAACATGACCTGAAGAACCTGAGACGTTTCGCGTTGTGCTCCGTCTGGCTCGTAAGTTCTGTAACCTCGCTTCGAGATTTGGACACTCAGCGTTCGGTATTGCCACTCTGAGAGCATTCCGACCTCATGCAGCCTGTAATTGAGAGCAGCCACGGAGACGTTCCAGATTCGTTTCAATCGAACTAGATCGTCCACGGAAGCAAAACGTGGCGACCGTGCAATGACGCTGGCCTTTGGCATTAAGAACGCGCCAGCAAATATGTCAGCTTCTCGCTCCGCTTCGCGACCCTGCGGAGAACCGTGGCGATGGAGCAGCAAATGTCCGAGTTCATGGGCAGCGTCATAGCGGCTGCGCTCGGAGGATTTATTGTTATTAAGAAAAACGAAAGGCGTGTTTTCTCGCCACATTGAGAACGCATCAACGTCGCGAGTGTCAATTGCCAGCGAGAACACGCGAATCCCTTTGGCTTCGAGCAAATGCACTACATTCCTGATCGGGAGTTCACCTAGTCCCCAAACTTGCCGGATTGCGGAGGAAGCGTCCTCTGGCGACCTTTCTCGACTCAGGTCTGGCAATTCGGCTTTTGGCAATTCGAATTTCGACTCAAGCCAACGGTTCAAGTAGAGCGCGATGGCTCCCTGAGCCAATGCCATGTCACGACGTGTAGGCTTCAAGCGGGACAACGAGCGGAAACTAGCCACATCGGGAATCGGCTTTTCTAGATCGTCGCCCTCAAAGAATGCAGCCGGAAAGCCCAACGCTTTTTCCAGACGTTTGAGCGTTTCGGGAGAAGGACAAAACTCTCCCGATTCGTAAGCCACAATCGTCCGAAGGTCAACGTCTATAAGCTTCGCCAGTGCACTCTTTAATAGGCCCTTCCGCTCTCGTACTAACGTCAAGCGGCTAGGGTTAAAGCCCTCAAGCCCGTCGCTTGACATTGACAATGATGTTTGGAGATTGTGGGGTTTCATCGGTCGGAACCTTCAATTTGTCAGCGTCGAATGGCGTTGATCCGAGGATGATTCTCTCTTCCCATCCGTCAACTCGTCCCTCTTCGTTCATACCAATCGGTAATGACAGTTCGCACCGGACTTCGCGAGCCTGCGTGTCCGAATGAATGAGCAGAAGCCACGTGATGTAGCCAGTCTTGGCGATAGTCTGCTCGTAAGCAGCGTGCGCCAGTTCTTCATTCGGGAACAACTTCAATTGGTTATTCGAGATGTTGCTTCTGGTCTGCGGCCCTTTAGGACTCTTCGTGCATGGATCAAATTCCTCGCGTCCTGTTGCCTCGTCTCCCGTGGCAACCGTGAGGGAGATTCTACGCTTTTGGTGAAACACGATAGGGAGACCACGAGGATTATCGATCAGAAATCCCTCAGGGACTAAGATGTCTCGGAGCGTCTTTATGGTTTCCGCCCACGCGGACAGCGCAGGAAAGGAAGGCGGGTGATGCGGCGTGCAGTTCAACCGCTGTAGCTGTCCGACCTGCACGGCATTCTGAAGCCAATCTTCTTGCAATCCGAGTTGATCCAAACGGCGGCGAACATCATGGGGTTCTCTGTGGAGCTTCCGATTAGGAACTGCCAAGGTTGATCTCCTTCGCGAAGGTTCAAGCGACTTCCTATAAACTCGCCTCATTTGAGGTTTGCTTATAGGAAGTGTATATGCGTAAGCCCTGTGGAAATCAAGGGTAAATATTTCCCCACTTACAGCAAGCGGTTGCTGTATGTTTGCGTAACGAATCCCGCCATGTGCAGCGTCGAATGCGATCGAATTGGCAAGCACCGCAACGGGTTAGAGCGGTTTCGCTACCCGCCCACAAGACATGCACTGGGCGGCGTGAGCGACCGTTTACTCCCCTGACTCTCCCCAAAAGAAAAGTTCATTCAAGCCGCGGGAATGCCTCTTTGGTCTGTATCGCGAGGGCTTGCAACGAAAGACGGCAGAATCCGCATTCATGAGGAAGCCTAGCACTCGATTTCCCCTAGTCGGATTACCGGAGAGTTGGATCGGCAGCAGACGCCAAAATTGGTGCCACAGCCGGAACCATGGGCTGTGCGCCAGCTTCGCATCGTGCCTTCGATTGGCGGCGGAGATGTCGCTTGCGCTGAGTGGCCTAATATCCGGAGCTTCGAACATTTCCTGTAGCTGCTCAATCTCGTCAATGGTGCGTTCAACGTCCATGCGTCACAATCATCTAAGAGGAGGCGCGGAGCGGTCAACCGGAAGCGGCTTTTCCATGCCAGAGCGATTCGTCCTCAGCCAGTCGAAGCTCCGTCGTTCTCCCTTGTTGGAACTCAAGACGGTTTGCATTCCACGGGCGTAGTTGTAGAGCACAGCCGCCTTTCAGAGCTGCGAACTTATCCATGCACGACTTGAGTAGCGCAACCCCCGAACGCGGTCACGACCACAGTCGCGAGCATGAATATGCAGATTCCAACACATGAACCCTGTTACAGCCGATCTGCACGTTCCCGCAGATTACAATCGCCTTACAAACGTCGAATACGCAAGATGCTGCACCACCATGCTGCTTGAAAATCTCCCTTCCGTTGTGGGGCTACGAGGCAGGGCTAGCGGCACTCGGTGGGACTTGTTTGATCCCAGTGCCATCGGCTGCTTGGGTCGTGGCGTTGGTTTCCGAGAAACCCGCGAGTTTAGCGAACGCAGCCCAGAGCTTTTCGATTGGCCAGAATCCGAAGAAAACACCCAAGGTAAAGAATCCGACGAAAGTGCCTCTCTCCACTGTAATTCCAAAAACGTTCGAGTCTTTCATAAATACAGCAACAAAAAAGGCCAACAAACCTTTCAAAACGCCAGATATGACATACGAGCCTTTTGGACCGACGAATATCGAGTGTAGAAACTTTAATGCGGACCGCAGACTTTCTTGCCATTTCGGGTGTGGGTATTGCATTTTTCTTATCGTGTCACGCTCTTTTTCCGGGGCAAGAACTTGCTGATCTTTTCTAACCGCTTCTCGCTGGCTTTGTGCATCAACTACGTGCTTGATGCTGTTCGCGAATACGTACTGGAATAGAGCGCCAAGAACCGCCATCAAAAGGGCTGGCACGTAAGCTGGCTTAACAGGAATGCTTGCCGAGAACGGCCCAACTTTGGCTGTCGCACCAGACGAGCCTCTTATTATTCCTTCGGCGTATATAGGGCACGTTTCTGAGTCCCAGAAACGGGGCTCAACTGCAATCTGTTCCGAACTCTGCGATGGCGATTCGAGGTCTCCGAATCGGATTTGTATCGTCTTAGCGGGGGTGTCCTTGTCGCCACCATGAGACAAATACGCGCAATCGGAGGTCAGTGTGAGTTCGACGGGAAGGGCGGGCGTAACTACTTCTTTACCGTCCTTGAAGTGGAAGAACGTGTTTTGGATAGAACCTCCTGAAAGTGGAGTCGAAGGTTCTATCGTCGATTCGAGCAAATGGTTATTGATTCCAAGCCTTACTATCGCTGATTTGGTCTTATAAAATCCTTCCGTTGATCCTTTAATCGTCAAGTAAGCCGTTATTTCTAATGCATCGGGCGGCTTGGCTGAGAACGTCGCTGTATAGGGTGTTTTGGCAAAGCCGGGAGATTTTGTCGGGCTTCCGGGGGAGCATTCTACTTGTTCACCGCAAATCACCTGTTCATCGAACGTGATCTGACCTGCGCTCGGCGTGTATAAGACCGAGAACTTAAATTGTCCGTCCTTTTCAATTTGAGGGTCGTTTGAAAATAAGATTTTGAGCACTACACCATCATCAGGCTTGCCCTCGGTCCCGGTAGAGAGCGCGGCCAAGATCAAAAGCGCAAGCACCAGCACCGCAGGGAAACGGAACTTGGACGTATGAACTCGTACCGCACTAGCGTGTTTGAACACTGTCGTCACTGCGGTGAAATATTGGCTTCGACTTGTAACGTAATCACTCCATCAATGGTTTGCACTCTAAATAGCCCTTTAATCGATGGTATGCTCCTATCGCCTGCAAGATCGTTTGAATTTAGTTCCAACCGATCTAGCTCTTCTCTACAATCCTTCCTCGCGATGTGAATGACCAAGTGGGACAGCGTCCAATCGCTCCGCGACGGGATTTTGATTTGAGTCCTCTCACCGACCTTGGAAGTCTGCTGAAAATTCAAAGATCGGGAAAGGTTGTCTGGAGAGTAAAACCCCTCTAGTATCAGACGACCGTGACCTCCTCCCGGACAATTGCAAATATTAAAGATTGCGCACTGCTTGTCGTTACCGCTGATACTGCCGTACGCCACATAGGAAGTCCCGCCCCCAGAAATGCTTTGCGTAGCATTTCTGACGTTGTTAGTCTCGACCCATCGTGGCTGCGGCGGCTGAGTAACTTTCGTATCGGGCGGAGCCTGCCATTGAACAACAGTTGTAGAGGTTTGCTCACAATTTACCTGAACATATGGAGAACTCGTGACCAGCGGGATAGTCTGGGCCGTTTGGACTTTGGGGACTCCTGTTAGTTCAAGCACGAAATCAAAACGAGGCGAGGGAGCTCTGGTCTTCAGCGAAAGCTCCGTCTCCCTTCTAAAGCTAAAGACACTCCAAAAGGGCTTGCTCAAAAAAGACACATGCACCAACAACTCGAACGATTTTAGTGGTTCACACGGGGTGTTTAAATAGCCAGCATTATGGATTGCAGCTTGAGGAAGTCTCACGACAATTTTGGTGAAATCGGCTGTTACGGAAGCTCTCGGAACCGGAATTCCGGCGACGGTAACAACGGGGCTCATATCGGAATCGACTAAATGGTATCCAAAGATCACCAACTCTTCCTTGTCCAGATACATCGGGACAAGAACGCCCGGAATAGCAACGCCAAAGAGAACTGGGGGTTTGTCGGCAGACGGCAGTGAGTCGAGCGTCTCATGAGCGACTTCCTGCACCTTTAGAATCAGATCGGTCCACTGGGAGCCATCCAGTTCGTTTACGCCATTGAGTGTTTGAAGAATCGTCGAGAGGTGTTCGAGAGGAGTGCTTAAGGATCGATCCATTTTCTGTAGAGGGACGTTGAGGCTAGAGGAATATGCATCTGACAGGCGAGCCGATGTAGCTTTCAACGTTCCGGCGAGAAGCAATCGCTGATACCCGCGAACCGCCTCTCCATTTTCAAGGTAAGCGGTTCCTAAGCTATCTAAGGTGTTACTCACCTGATTTGCCGAACGAATTATGAGGCCCGGTGTGATGATCTGTTGGCCGTACGCTGGATACTCACAACAAATTAAGACTGACAAGCACAACAATCGCAGAAGACGGGAATGTGGCAATAAGACTCTGGAGCACACCTTTTTGAAGTCAGGCTTTTGTCTCACGCGCAATCTCTCATGAATTGCACTTGCAACACGGCTGAATCGTTGAATGCGAATACGAGGCAACTGACACATAGACGGTATTGGTCTTATCAGCATCTAGTCCTAAAGAAATAGTCGACTCTTGATCCGAGCCGGGCACCCGAAGTTCCACAACCAGTCACTTGGCCTTGCTCGATATGGTCAGCAAATAACTCGTTGTGCTCTTATCTGAAAGCTCAATTAACAGTGGGTACTCTCCTTCAACACCCGAAATCGTGGAGGGAACAGTGATAATCAGGGCAGGCTTCTCAGCCACTGATAGACGAAATGGCACGGAAGTCGGACCAGCTTTTATTGAGACGATCTGGTCGAGACCCGTTCCGGCAATTGATACCTGCGTAGTCCCGGGTTTAACTGGGTCATGCTTATCCATCTTTGGCTTGGTATCTTTGGGCGCAGCCGAATCATCCTTTGGCACCTCCGCAAGGATGGGAGCAAAAGCCGAGTCACACATCGTTGATCTTTTGGAGTCGCTTCGACAAAGAACTATCTGCTTAAGAGCTTTGATTGCGTCGGCATCGATTCCCGGAACCTTCTTGTCTGCTGAAAATGATACCGTCGCAAGCGTGGGTGCCAGTGTCTTGAGGCAAGTAGAACAGTCGGGGTACTCAAGAAGAGCGTGGTCTAGGTTTACTCCAGTGAGAGCCAGTGTTAACTGTGGAGCCGGGGACAGAAGCGTCACTTTTGTCAGCAGTAGGCCGCCTTTGTCTAGCGGATACTCCGCGTAGTAGTACTGTTCTGGCCAGAGAATGCGCCTCATCTGCAATTTAGGCGCGGCAGTGATCGACGCACTAGCCGCAAGTAGCTTGATTTCGTTCGCGCTACTCGAAAAGAAGGGTGCGTCAGCCAGACCAAACACCTTGTCACCAATATTAACCACCCATGGGTCGGTTGGCACGCAGGGTGGAGGGTTAACGGTTCCCGGCATCGCAGGACAAGGCTCAGGCGGCAACGTTGCGCCACTCGGCGGTGAAAACGTGATGGTGAGTAACGACTGGGAATCCGAATACGGCATTACAGATACGCTGTTAATCCTAAGAGGCTGAGCCGTCGACTGTGCGCTAGGGAGCCCGGACAACGGGGGCAATAGGGGGTTTTCATCACCCTCGCGACTTAGGATTGTCGCCCCTCCTGCGGAAACCATATCTGAGGCAGCGGTATAGAAACCAAGAATGCGTTGGTCCGACGAAATATATGTTGACGCTAGGGGCTTGCTTCCAATTCGTACTCGGGTGCCATCCAGAAATGTACCCTTTGCTTGCACAAAGACATTTCCGGAGCCAACGTCACGAACCTGTAGCGCGTCGACCTTGGGCAGTGTCGAATAGTACCGGATATTGAAACACTGCGCGGCGTCACTGAAAAGCGGCTTGAGTCGATTTCCATTATCGCTCGTCTTGCGCCACCCGGCGTGGACACACGCTCGTACCAAGGTACCACCCGGCGGTTCGATCGGATCGGGGATCGACACTTGAACAAAATTGGTTTCCATCCCGGGCCGGACGAAGTGCTTCCCAAGGACTGGATGAATTTGCCATGCAAAAGAGCTATTGGAAGTAACTGCTCCTTCGCAACGGCCGGAGGCATATTGTAAGGCAACCGTTTCTTGCTGCTGGACTAGATAATATTGCTGATGCTGCCATAGGAATCCACCCCCGACACTAAACACCCCTCCGATCACGGTGCCTAAACTTGCTGCGAACGAATGGTCTAGGATCGAAGCAACGTTGTAGGTTCGTTCTTTCGGCAATAGAGTAACGATTGAGGCCTCGGGAGAACCGCAGATCGTTACTTGCACCTCCGCGATACTATTCGAAAGCTTTCCGTCAGTTTTCTCAGGTGGGCGAATAGTGATTGGGAATCCCACCGTAAAAGTCGCTCTTTGACGACCAGTATCAGCTTGAACTTGGTCGCTTATCGCGCCGTTTAACAAAAGCTCAACATTTGTGATCTCATAAGCGAGTTGCATAGACTCGTTTAATGTGTCGAGCGAAGATTGACCGATAGTTGGCAGGGTTAACGTAGTAGGCGCTGGAGCTGGGTTGGAGGGTGCGAGAGGAGTCGTGGTCGAGGTGGTTCCGGGAGTTGCCGATGTGGGAGAGCCGGTGCTGACGGTCGGCGTTGATGGCCCAGTGCCCTGAATGCTGCCCCCGAGTCGCTGAAGATTCGCCCCTTGTGTCTGACCAATATGCGTCAAGAGAGTGGCTTGATCAACCACCTGAAGAGTCTCTAACCGGGTCCGAAGCGTGTTAAGCAATTGCTGCAGATAATAGTTGTCATAGACTTTGGGTGTGCCTATGACGATGCCCTGCGTTGCAAGGGGTGCTTGCATCTGCGCCGAAGAAGAATCTGGCGTTGGATTTTGGGTCGCGGGAGGACCTTGCGCGAAAGCTGCCTTGAGGCAGAGAGAAGCAACGAGGATGTGCCTATAGAGTCTCATCGAACCCCTCAGCAGAGATGCAGGACCAATCTATTCTGGCCGTTCACGAGATGCGTCATGAGAATCCCATTTAATTGTGCGGGCGCACCTTGGGGATATGAGTTCTGCAAGACGGTCGCAGTTTGAGCAGCGCGTGTGAGATCAAGGACACCAGTGAACGGATTATCGAACATCAGGAGAATCCATTGCGGCGTCTGGGAAACGAGAAGGAAGGCGTATCCGTGAATGTAGTTGATCGTCCCGCTCAATTGAACCGGAGCAGGGTGTAGAGGGGTGGGAGGAGTTGCCATTGTTTGTCCTTTCTGAGACTCGGCGATCCGGGTCTCAGGAGCAAACGACTTCCCAGTCCGAGCGAGCCTTGGCGTCAATCGGACAACATCATCCTTAAATGAATGAGAAGATCGGCCATGTAGAAGTCCCCCTCAGGTGAGGCGCGACCGCCCCATATCTTCTACTTACCGAGTTTCGACAAAGTAGCCGAAGTCGTTACCAATGTCAAGGCTTACTATCTGAGGCAGATAGAAAGCGACTGGCAGGGGCGTGATAATAGATAGATTACAAGGCAGAGATGGACAAACTCAACAAAGAACGCTTCGATGGGTTGATGGGGTCAACACGAACCCCGTGGACTCGCATAGCTGGCATAGAACGTGCGTGGTATTCGGAGGAGCAAGAGCGAGTTCTGTGTGTCGTTGTTGAGGACACGACTGATGGTGACTTCGCCTGTATCATGCTTGCCCGAGATGCTGTGGGACGGTATCGGGCAGTTGACCTTACGAAGTTCTACAGTAGTTTGCAAGAGGCCGAGGATGCCGTACCGTCATTGCTTAAAGAATGGGCCGAGAAATCGCCGACAGCATACGTTCAGGGTGACGAACCCCGTCAACGAATGGATTTTTTCACGCCTCGACATCCGAGAGAACGCCTAAATCCGAGCTTCATATCGATAGTCGAATGCGAGGAGCTTTCGCCAGCGAAGGGCATCATCGAATCCATGATGCACTACTTCGAGGACCCAGATGGAAATTTCGTTGAACAGTTCCAGAGCGTTGCGTTCAACGCCCGGATTTGGGAGTTGTACCTGTTCGCTGTCTTAGCCGAAAACAGGTGTTGGATCGACCGGACGCACCCCGCTCCTGATTACCTGTTCACAGATGTTTTCGGGGAAGGTTTCATTGAGGCTGTGACCGTCAACCCAAGTGGGTTAGGCAATGACCCGGTATTCCCGACCGATACAGCAGCACTTGACAACTTCAGAGCGAATTTCCTTCCTATAAAGTTTGCGGGGCCGTTGTTTTCAAAATTAACTCGAAAATACTGGGAGCAAACGTTCATCGGAGACCGCCCCGTTGTTCTTGCCGTTGCCGACTTTCACCAAGGCGGAGCAACCAGCAAGTCTCAGGATTCTCTGCTTGGCTAAGGCGTCCACTGGTCGGTCTCGCCGCCCATGAACCCGTAGAAATAATCGAAGCCCATTCCCGACGGCCATTGATCGAAGGGTCCCGACGTGCCGTATTGAAAGCTCGGCGTGTTGTGATTCTTGCCGAACCACGAAGTGGCATAACCGTTTTCTTTGAGGATCCTGCCAACCGTGGCGTTGTCCGAACCGATGATCGAGTTGTAACCCGGGAAACCTGTCGACAGTTCCGTGATCACGCCGAAGCCGCCAGAGTGGTGGTTGCGGCCCGTGATCAGCGCCGCCCGCGTGGGTGAGCACAGCGCAGTAGAATGGAACTGCGTGTAGCGCAGCCCCGCCTTCGCGATGCGGTCCAGTGCTGGTGTGGGGATGACGCCGCCGAACGTACTAGGGACGCCATAGCCTTGATCGTCGGTCATGATGAGCAGGACGTTGGGCGCGCCCTTCGGCGGTACGATGCGCGGCGGCCACCAGGTCTTCGATCCTTCGAGGGTTTCCTTGATCACGCCGCCGAATGGCGGAGCAGGCGCCGGGATTTGTTTCCCGTTGATGGTGGTCGTGGCGCTGGGCTCACCCAACACGCCCGTGACTTGCTGCGCCGCCACCGGTGCAACCGTTGCCAGAAGAAATAGCAGGGGAACTACAACCGGTTGAAGTAAACCGCAATCCGACAAAACTATCCTGGTTTTGCGCATCTGTTTCATCCTCTCCGCCCGCTGCTTCGTTGCTGAGTGGGGAGTCTATGGGGTATCGTGTCGCTCCGGGAACTAGCAAAACAGGTAGGGTGCACCGGAAATTGCTTAAAGCCAGCCTGGGATTGCGTCTCTCGGAGATTGGAAAGCGACAACTGCTGTAATCTCAGTTGATGTAACCAGGTCAGCATGACCGGACTCCGGTCACAACGAAGCATTAAAAGAGGCTCTGCGCCAACCCCCTGTTTGCAGTGAGTTACGGCTCTTTTCAAGGGAGGCCATAGCGCTCATTGACGGGTTTTGAGCGTAATCGGGATTTTTCGACAACCGTGAATCGTAAGAAAGTTTACGATGGTTAAGAGGCACGACATTGTTGGCGGATGGTTTTCGGGCAGCGGGCAGGGTATGTTTGACGAATGCCCAGATCGGCGGCGATCTGCGTTGTTCAGATGCAGAATTCGGGAGTGGGCTAGTTGCGGAACGGACCGTCGTGAAGGGCACCATCTTTTGGCGCAAGATTCGTAACCCGACGACTGCAAGCCTGAATCTGATTAACACATCCGCGGATTCGTTGAGCGACGACTCCACTAGTTGGCCGACTAGCAATGAACTGCAGCTTCATGGGTTCCAATATCGGAGGATCTCTGCGTTTAGCCCGAGAGATGCGCACGAGAGGCTCACATGGCTTGCACATCTGAAATCATTCACCCCCCAGCCTTACCGACACTTTGCGAGTGTTTTGAGAGACGAAGGCGACGATGTCGGCGCCAGGCAAGTTCTTTTTAGGATGGCTGTCCTTCGCAGCGAAGAGACGCGAAGCTGGTTTACCAGGGCCCGCAACTTCCTTCTCCAATGGACAGTTGGTTATGGCTACTATCCACGCCGTGCTCTCTTCTGGTTGCTTGGTCTTGTTGCGCTTGGAACGGTGCTTTATTGGGCCGGATACAACTGCGGGAGCATGGTTCCGACAGACAAGGCTGCGTACGCTTTTCTCAAGGGCAACGGCCGTCCACCAGATTATTACGAAAGATTTCATGCTTTGGCTTATTCACTCGAGAATTCCTTTCCACCCTTGAAGCTTGGACAGCAGGACCATTGGCAACCTGATCCGAGTCGTGACGGAACAGCTGGATTCACAACAGGCTACATCGGATCTCTTGTTCGCGCCGCCATCTCGGCCTCAACCCTGAGAATTTTTCGTTGGGTTCAGATTGTGCTCGGCTGGTTCTTCGCGACTATGGGTGTTGCTGCTGTTACCGGACTGGTTCGCAGAGATTGAATTCCGTCTTCGTTTTTCGGGAACATTCCTAAGACAAGTCTTTCTGGAAGGCTCAGAACTGGCAATTTGGCGACTGCAGAATCAGTGGGTTTGTGCAACCCTGGGAGCGACCTTTTTGGAATGGCCCAGGGGTTTTGAGTGTAATGGCCTGTGGCTGTTGAAAAACTCAATCTCTCAAAACTGGTCGAAAAAACTTGGCGCTAGGACGCCCTACAAACGACTTTCTTAGTTTTCCAGACATTTTGTATCCACCAAATTTTGGCGGTTTGGGAGAAACTGGACTTTTTCAACAGCCACGCCTGATAACGTCACTTGAGAAACCAGCCGGTTGACTCTCAACCTGAGCGCGTCTTCGGGTTCGGAGGCTTGGAAGCTGCCTTTGAGTCCCTTTCTGGACGCAAAACCCTTCATATTGACCTAGGACGATGCTAGGGAACACACTCTCAGCTGAGGAATGCCACCATGATTCGTACCGTGCCAGCCTTTCTGCTGGCTCTTGCTATGGTATCCGTGGGCGCGAGTGACGCCTCGGCAGGACAGTTCAAGCATGCCGTCTATTACAACGTCGGAGCGCACGACCTTCCTTACTTCGTCGTTTCTGGTCAATTTACGAACAGCGGCAATCTTGATTTGGCAGTGGCAGACTACCTCAATAGTCAAGTCAGTATTCTTCTAGGGAACGGCGACGGCACGTTCCAGAAGCCGCTGAAGTTTTCCGTCCCGAGCCCTGTCGCACTTGCGGCCGGGGACTTTAACGGCGACCAAATACAGGACCTCGCAATCGTCGAGTACGGGGGAACCGGTAACAGTTCTTTGGGAATTTTCCTGGGCGATGGCAATGGCAAGTTTCACAAGTCGGCGAGCTACGTCTCGGGTATTGAGACTACATCGGTGGCCACCGCCGACTTCAATGGCGATGGGAATCTCGATCTCGCGGTAGCGAACAACGCCGGAAACATCAAGGTGTTCTTCGGTACGGGAAAAGGAACGCTAGAGAGGCCAGTGACATACGGGTTGGCGGGCACGAAGCCATACAGCGTCGCAACTGGTGATCTAAACGGCGACGGACATCCTGATCTTGCGGTTGCAGAAGACATCGGAGGTTCTGTCGCGGTGCTGATAAACGACGGGACTGGTAAGTTTCGGAAGCCGGTGACTTATTCCGCTGGAGGGGGTGAGGCCGTGGACGTTAAGACCGCTGACCTTCGAAACAAAGGCGTCCAGGACTTGGTAATGGCCAACGCTTCGGCGGGCATGGTGGTTCTACTGAACAATGGCGATGGCACTTTCGGCAAGCCAACCATCTACGTGCCCACGTGTCACAACTGCGAAGCTCCCGAAGCGTGCGTAGTCGCCGACTTCAACCTTGATGGAAACCTCGATGTGGCCTGTGCAACTAATATTGATGATTCTTACTTCTTTTACGGTAAGGGTAACGGCAAGTTCGGACCTGCAATTCCCATCAAGAACACGATCCAAAATCAGGGCGGCTTCTCGATAGCCTCGGGAGACTTCAACCACGACGGGGCTCCCGATCTCGCCATCCCCATCGAAGTCAACGGCAAAGTCGCTATCATGCTCAACACGCAATGAGCGTGTCAGCTTGAAGCTTTGTTCGTCCCCCTTGGAAAACTTAACGAATTGGTAACTGTTGTAACATCGCGATTACGCTCATCTGCCTTCCCTGAGGGATTTGGGTGAAATGGCCTGATAGCGACAGTTAGCCCACCTCAACCTTCTGCGCCTCACGGTGTTGCGTCAGGCTCGGCCACCCTGAGGTTGAAATCGGGACGAAGAGTCCTTAGATCGGGGATACTCCGTTCCTCAGCATTGGCACTTGCCGAACTGGTCAGGCCGAAGGCATAGATCTTGCCGTCATAGGACCCGACATACACCATTCCATTCGCCATAGCCGGCGAGGAATACACGGCGTTACCGGTGGTGTATCTCCACAGCAGGGCGCCGGTGAGGGGATTCAACGCGAGCACGCTGCCGTCCTCCGAGCCGACATACACCACGCCATTCGCCACGGCGGGCGAGGAATCCACAAAGCTGCCGGTGGAGTAGCTCCACACCTTGGCGCCGGTTCCAGCGTTCAGCGCGTACAGGTTGTTGTCCTTCGAGCCGACATACACCACCCCATTCGCCACGGCGGGTGAGGAAGCTACATAGTAACCGGTGGTGTAGCTCCATAGCTTGGCGCCAGTGAGGGCGTTCAGTGCATACACGTTGTCGTCGTTCGAGCCGACATACACCACCCCATTCGCCACGACGGGCGAGGAATCCACCTCGTCGTAGGCGGTGTAGCTCCACAGCATGGCCCCGGTGTGGGCGTCTAGAGCATACACGTTGTGGCCGCTGCCGACGTAAATCACGCTATTGGCCACAATGGGCGAGGAAAACACCGAGCCGCCGGTGGTGTAGCTCCACAGTTTGGCGCCGGTGCGGGCGTTCAACGCATACACGTTGCCGTCGTCTGAGCCGAAATAAACCTTGCCATCCTTGACGGCGGGCGAGGAACCCACTCCGAGGCCGGTGCGGTAGCTCCACAGCTTGGCCCCGGTGTGGGCGTTCAGCGCATAGAGACTGCCGTCGAACGAGCCGAAATAAACTACCCCGTTCGCCACGGCGGGTGAGGATAGAACCCCGTTGGTAGTAGGGTAGCTCCACAGTTTGGCGCCGGTGCGGGCGTTCAACGCATGTACGCGGTAGTTGGTGCCGACGTAAACCACCCCATTCGCCACGGCGGGCGAGGACAACACCTCGTTGCCTTTGCCGGTGGTGTAGCTCCATTTCAAGCCGACGTTGCCAACATTGTGGACGTTGAGCACGTTCTCATAGGGGTTCAGTCTCGTCCCGTCGGCATCAAAGTGGAACTCGCTCCAATCGGTTTGCACCAAAAACGGGTCTTGGGCGCCCTTGTCGTTGTTCCGCTCCAGAGCCGTGACCCAATGCTCGCCAGGTCGGGCACTGCGGGGCGCGTGGATTCCCGCCTTATCGAATTCACCTTTGCCGTTGGTAACGACTAGCGCCTCATCCTTAGTGTCGAAATAAATGTCCACTCCCACGTTCGGCTCGAAGCCACGTCCCGACACCAGAATCCCGCTCGTGGGCGGCCCAGATTTCTTGGAGAGAGTAATCGAAGGCGCTGCTCTAGCTATCCCGCAGAGCAGCAACCCCGCAACGAAGAGAAAAGCAAGAAAGGTGATTGGCTGAGAGCGTTCCCGAGGGGTCAACATATTCCCTCCTCGTTCAAGCCGCGAATGCCTTTCCTGCCGGAGACAGCGTACTTGAAACGTGCGGACAATGTTGTCCCCTTTCCCTTGGTTTGTCAATTGGCGAAAAATCCCGATTACACTCAAGTCCTCGCCGCTAGTCTGGCTTGTAGCTGAACACCGTTCCAATGATGCAGGCGTTAGGATTCGTCCTAGCCTGATCAACGATGTCCAAGAGGTCGTCATCGTAGCTTCTTGAGTCGTCGAAAGGACGCGCAGGCTCAATTCCGAGGACCTCCCATCCATAAGATTTGAGAACCTCCGACACCTTTTGCTCTGCCGTCTTCGGCGAGTCAGCCCAAGTGGCGACGTTCGTAAAGCCCTTCGTGTCGCCAGAAGCCAGATCGCTCGGTTTGACTAGGATTTCAGCGGTGATGATCCAAAGCTGTTTCGTTCCCATGTCTTGGCCGAGATCGCATCATTCTACATTCCCAACTATCGAAAAATCGCGGTTACGCTCATCGACCCTGCGGTCGGCCAATTCTCAAAACGTGTAATGGCCTCCCTTGAAAAGAGCCGTAACTCGCTACAAACAGGGGGTTGGCGTAAAACCTCTTTTCATGCTTCGTTGTGACCGGAGTCCGGTCATGCTGGCCTGTTAACATCAGTTGACATTAACTTCCGGGTTGCCCGTCATTTGTTCTCAAGGGTCAAGGACCTATTCTTGGGCCCGCTGCTGTCACAAATCCGCTAACGTTTGGCCGTTTTTGTCGTCAAAAAGTGACCGGCAGAGTTGTGTCTGCTCGTCTAGGGAGGAAGTGTCCCATGAGAATTGTTTTCTCCTTGTTGCTGTTGTGCTCATTGGCACATGGCGCAACTTGCCCGACTGGGCAGGTGAAGAACGAGGCCACATTGGTTCAAATCGAACACACGTGGGTACGAGTTGTGGAGCAGCATGACGCTGCGGCGCTCGGCTGCATCCTAGCGGATGAATTCGAAGAGGCCGACTTTGACGGCTCACTCATCAACCGGTCCACGATATTGGCCAGCGCTACGAATCCTAGTCATGGCCACAGCGAGCTAGCGGATTTGCATGCTCACATATATGGCGATGTGGCCTATGTCCGCGGCATCGGTGTGAACAGTGAGAGTGGCCGGCCTTCTGGAAAGACGCGGTTTACCGATATCTTTGTCTATCGTGACGGACGCTGGCAATGTGTAGCAGGCCACGATTCGCGTTTTCCCGAAGCGCGGTAGACAGGCAAGAGTACGCGTATCGTTTTGGCTATCCCGTCGGTCAGGTCTCGCCCACCCCAAGGCGTCCGGTGTAGCAGTCGCGTCCCCGCCAACTGTCGTAATATCTCTATTACGCTAATTGACCTTCGGTCAGCCAATTTCCAGTTAGTGATCACGCGGGTTCACTTCTTGGTAAATTTGGTGAGCTGCGAGAGCGCACACTGCCATCGTCCATTTTGCTTTACAAAAATGTCTGTCGCCCGCTCCTGCGTGGTGAAGACTTGCCCGCTGAATTTACCCTTGGTTTTAGTCAGAGCGGTGACCATCGCAGTGTTTCCGTAGATACGAACTCTCGCGTCGTCGGACTCCATCATTTCGTGGGTCAGAGTACCTGACTTGATTACGTGAAGGAAGGTGGCCTTATCAATAATGCCTCCGTCCGGGTCAATGATGATCCAATCGTCGGCAAGGAATCGTCCCACTGCCTCTGCATCATTTTTCACAATCGCTTCCGAGAATTCTTTTTCGAGTCTTAACACTTCTTGTTGCGTCGTATCGCCCTTGGTTTGAGCGAGTGCTAGACAAGGTACTGCAAGGGCTAAAGCGATGAACATCAAGGTTCGTCTCAACCGAATCACCTCATTTACGACCGCTAGTCTATACCGATGAATTCTATGCTGTCCGTTGTTGGCGAAGAATCGCCATTAACTCGTTGAGCTGTCCAGCCAATCCTCAAAGAGTGTAATGGCTGTTTTCGTCAACTTGGCGCTACAATCCTTTCCAACTAGTTGGGACGAAATCGATTCAGCCGCACCCGAATGTACTGTTGCAGCCAAATCGGGTAGAGGTTGAAAACCACATTGATGATTGTGATTAGCAGTGCCCAGCGCAGTTGTCCATGAGTGATCCCATAGAGGCTAGCTAGAAGAAAAAACAGCAGCACTGTCCAATGAAACCGCTCCTGAATGTAAGTGCTCTGCATCAGGCTTGCCGTCCCGGTCCGGTAACGCATACGCCCATATTCTGGATACTTTTGTCGAAGCAGGTTATTGATCAAGGTACCGTGCTGCACGAAATGGTTCACCCAATGAACTCCCAGTTTTCGGTAAGTCCTGACCGTGGAACTGAGTTCCAAGAACCTAAGCGTGGAACTGGGCACCATCAACGGCAAAAGACTGACCACCACGAACGCCGACAACCATGGTCGGCCCATGAATCGATAGCAGAAGACGCTCACAGGTGCAAAGGCCAGTACAGACCAGAACACATTCGCGGCGGCGTTGTAAACGGAGGTTAATACACGCGGTGAAAGCACGAATTCCTTGGTGGGCTGCATTGGTTTTGACTCTACCATCGGCTCATCCAAGGTTGCCGATTCGGCGAGCCCGGGTTCGGACAGTTCCTGGCGGCTGATGGTTGGCGAAAAATCCCCATTACACTTATTGAGAGTCAAGAGACCCGAGATTCAGGCCGTAAGGTGCTGAAAGATAGGCCCAGAACCATCGCGCATCAGCAGAAAAGTTCGAAAATCGTCTGCTAGGGCCGACCAATTTCCTCAATCCCGTCATTGAATTAACAAGCTTCCGTTTTTCTGGATTTCCACAACTTGGGTCGATTTGGGTCCAATCAGTAAATCCTCGACTTTTTGCACCGCCGCGCGAGCATCGGCGGGGAGCGAATGCAAGTAAATCTCCCGCGTGATCTCCGCCGAAGAATGACCAAGCAGCGCTTGCACGGTGCCGAGTGGCGTCTGACTTTGCGCTTTCGAGGCAATTGATGGAGATAAGAAAGATCAACATCACCACGATCGAGGCAGCTCGGCGGGGATGACTTGAATACCACTGTGACCTTCGAGAAAAATGGCGGGCTTTCTTTGGTGGTATTTGTCGCTGGAGAAGACGAAATGATCGGACAAGCCCTGTAATACGGCCATTCTACAACCACGGCACCGTAGCTACAGAAAACCGATGGAGTAAGTGCAGGGGAACGCCGTTAGGGCTTTGCGGGCAGCGGCTGCCAGAGCTCAATCTTATTTCCATCCGAGTCATAGATCCAGGCAAAGCGGCCGTAGGATTCGTCCATTCGTTTGGCGTCAATCTTTACTCCCTCTTGTTTTAAGCGGTCGAGCAAAGCGTCCATATCGTCCACGATGTAGTTGATCATGAATGGCTGCGTGGCCGGGACATAGTCGGTGGAGGCAGAAAAAACAGTCCAAACTGTAACGTGTTCCTTTTGCGGGTCGTCGTGTTCGCGCCATGGAAGCATTGCGCCCTGGCCTTTGTCAGCGAGTCCAAGATGCTTCGCATACCATTCCCGCGTCTGATCACGATTAGCGGATTTGAAGAAGACACCGCCGATTCCAAGGATGCGCCCGCGCTGCTCCATTTTCACAGGCGGCTTCGACTTTTCAGGTTGCGGAGATTTCACTTCCTGTCCTCCTATTGAGCGGGCCGAGATGAGCAGCAGCGAGCCGAGCGCAATTGTGCTCCACGGTATGCCTTGCATCGGCGGATTATACACAAGTTTCGATTCGAATGGAGAAAACGGTTCGCTCTTCGATCTTCAATCAACGTTCGCCGCGATTCACCCTGGATCGCGCATGAGGTCTCGAACTGGCTTGCCATCGCCGGTAGAGAACCAGGCTTGCAAGTTGCCCAGGATGCTCAGACCAGCGGGGAGAAAGTGCTCTTCGATACCGATAATCTTCAGGAAGTCCTGAGTTTGGGCAGCGCGCAAAACTGGGTTGGATTAGAGCAGGACGTGGTGCGGGCGGAGGGACTTGAACCCTCATGGGCCGTTTAAGCCCTGCGGATTTTCATACCGTCTACGGCTTTCGCCGCCCGAACGTGACGCTTTGGAGGGCTCACGTCAGGTTTGCGGTCTGGACTATCCCTTCACCCTCCCCCGAAAGCTCCGGAGCTTAGGTGCTGCCCGTCTAGTCTCTACACCTTCCCGGTCGGTGTCTCTCCGGGCTTGGCTCGGGATTGCCATTTAAGGTTTCCCCGAATTTGAGCAGTTCTGCATCGCCGGTTTCCCAGACGAGCACTCAAGTTTTCCTTAAGTCCGCTGCGTATGCCATTCCGCCACGCCCGCGCGCGGCTGCCTGACTGCACTTCTATCATAGGGCAGATTCGCCCGGATTTACATGTCCGTCACCACAATGAAATATCGGAAGCTCGCGAAGTGTTCGGATGGCATGGCATTGCTTGCCCAAGGGAAGAGTAGCGGCCATCTGGACAGAAGGATCTGCTTGGTTGTTAGTCGCCGTCCATTGCGGAACCGGCCAGTCGACGCACTTTGATGTCCCGCATCGGCGGTTGACCGAAGAACCGCTTGTACTCGCGGTTGAACTGACTCGCACTCTCGTAGCCGACTTCGAACGCCGCGCTCGCGGCATCGATCCCTTCAGCGAGCATTCGTTCTCGCGCCGCAACTAACCGAAGCTGTTTCTGGTATTGAAGTGGGCTCATCGCCGTCAAGGCGCGGAAGTGATGATGAAGGGTTGACATTCCCATGCGTGCAACTTCCGCGAGTTCCTCTACACGCAAAGGTTTCGTGTAATTGGCCCTAAGCCAAGCGATGGCTTTCGCTGTTCTGTGACTCTGATCGCCCAGCGTCGCGATCGCGCGCAGCCTTTCTCCCTGAGGTCCTCGAAGTAAGCGATACACGATCTCACGCTGGATCAGATTGCTAAGGAACGGTATGTCCTCGGAAGCGTCAAGAAGGTCCAAAAGCCGACAAAAGGGCTGCAGCAGATCGACGGTCGTTTTCCCAATCGCGATGCCACGAGCTGGGGATGAACCATCAGGCGTACGGAACTCCTCCTGGCTGAGAATCTCCCGGACTACTGCCATATCGAGTTTAAGCTGCAACGACAGCAAGGGAACATCCTCGCTTGCTGCGACGATTTGGCTGACCACCGGCACGTCAACGGAGCTCAGGACGAATGTCGATTCGTCGCATAGGTAAGTCGTTCCGGCAAGGGTTATGCGCTTTCGCCCTTGCACGAAGACGTTGAGGCTGGGCTCATACAACGCGGGATAGCAAGGACTCGGTGCAGTACGGCGGTAGAGGGTGAGGCCTGGAATCGCGGTTGCATGGGCTCCTGCCTTCAGAGTGTGGGCGGCAATCTTGCGACGGAGTTCTTGCCTAAACTCAGCGACGCGTGGAGGCTGCTCTTTGTTTGTCATCTTCTGATTTCCTGCGTGTATCACGAAGTGCTTCTTTATGGATCAAGAATAGCGCTGAATGGTGACTAGATCTGCACGAAATCGTAGGCAGCGACAGGAATAGGCAATGAATCGGAAGAATCAGGATACCGGTTCCACGACGCTCGACCTTAGGCTTGGAGATGAGAGAAACACCACGAAGGAGAAACAATGCAGAAACGTAAACTTGGAAAAAGCAATCTGGAAGTATCGGCGATCGGCCTCGGCTGCATGGGAATGAGTTTTAACTTGGGTCCCGCCATGGACAAGAAGGACGGGATCTCGCTGATTCGAGCGGCAGTCGAACGCGGCGTCACATTCTTCGATACCGCAGAAATCTACGGTCCATTCACTAACGAAGAACTAGTGGGCGAAGCTCTCGCTCCCTTCCGCGGCAAGGTGGCGATCGCAACCAAGTTCGGCTTAGAGCCGAATCCTGCCGATGGAGGCAAGTGGAGCAGCTTCAATAGTCGCCCTGAGCACATCAGGAAGATCGCGGAGGCGTCGCTCAATCGGCTCAAGGTGGATGCGATCGATCTGTTCTACCAACATCGTGTCGATCTAAACGTGCCGATCGAAGAAGTGGCGGGAGCGGTGAAGCAGCTCATCCAGCAAGGTAAGGTTAAGCACTTCGGCCTTTCTGAAGCAGGAGCGCAGACGATCCGTCGCGCACATGCGGTTCAGCCGGTCGCCGCACTTCAGAGCGAGTACTCGCTCTGGTGGAGGCAGCCGGAAGAAGTGGTGTTGCCGACGCTTGAAGAACTCGGGATCGGATTCGTTCCATTTGCTCCACTTGGTAAGGGTTTTCTGACAGGCAAGATCAACGAAGATACGAAGTTCGATAACACGGATTTCCGCAACACCATCCCACGCTTTAACCCGGAGAACCGTAAAGCTAACCAGGCGTTGGTTGATCTGCTCAGCAAATTCGCGGAAAAGAGGAAGGTGACACCTGCTCAGCTCGCGCTTGCCTGGCTGCTTGCCAAGAAGCCGTGGATCGTTCCGATTCCAGGCACAACCAAGCTGCATCGCCTTGAAGAAAACCTCGGAGCGGCGAACGTCGAGCTTACACCTGAAGACCTCCGTGCCATCGAAAGTGCCTCCTCAACCATCAGGATCGAAGGGGCTCGGTATCCGCAATGGGCTGAGCAGACGACCGGACGGTGAATGACCTTTTGGATGAACTCGAACGTCACAAAATTGCGGATATGCATCATCCGCGCGAGGAGTAGAAGCATGCTACCCAAGAGAATGGCGGCCAACCTTGCCTGTCTCTTTAAGATGAAGAGGATGCTGAGCGCCGTTGGTCGAGCAAGTCCGCGACAATCCACGCCGACGCGGCGATCGCGAGAGTCTCTGCACTTTCGGACCAGTTTTCAAAACTGTGGGGATCGGCAATGAGCGCCGGCAGCCATGTGAGCAACTCGAAACCCACGATCATCACCGTGGTCAATCGAGACGCGGGGCGGGCCATGAACCCCGTGAGTAGAGCGATAGCGGCAAGAGCAAACGCGGCGGTGGTTGCTATCGCCCAGAACATTTGTCCAGGAGGAATCCATTTCGGAACAAGACTTGCCGTTGCAGAAAGATAGAAAAGCTGTTCCAGTGTGAACGAGATCACACAAATACCGAACGAGTAGTACCCGATCTGAGCGAATCTTACGGTTCGAGCCGGGGCGATTTGACCGGAACACGCATATAGAATCACGGCCCCCGAGACTAATGAGAATTGTTCGAAGAAGTTGCCAAAGCCGTTGTAGACCAGCGGATGCTCAATGATGACCGGTATCTCCAGCAAGGCGAAGGCGAAGTAAATTGTACCCAGTGCGATAGCACCGGCTCGCCCCGTTCTTGGCCATTGAACGGCTACGCCTCCAAGGATTTCGATGGTGGCCACGACGTAGATCAGAATCTGGCGGTGAGGGAGGTTTCCAAGCGTGTTGATGTCATGCCACGCCAGGGCACAGATACCGAAACCAATCGCCGCCACGCCATAGACGTAACGCCCTGGAGAATATTTCATTCTGTACCTTTTTTATCTGCGGATGATCCACTCGCCCCGTCTGTTCGCGGCATTGGTGAAACCATTTTCGTGCGTAGCGCCCCAACGGTCTGAGATCCGCACCAGCACCGCCGAAATTGCCTCGGTACTCCTCCACATTTGCCACACTGTCCTTCCTTGCCGAGCCTGTTGTAGATGGTTCACGAGTTCGCAGTCTTTGCGTTTGCCAGCCCTGCCGTGGCCGCAGAGAGTTGCACGAGCGCGTCCGCATCGATGGCGTTGGTCTGCGCCAGGCCGCGCTGCGTCTGGAAGTCGGCGAGGGCCGACAGGGTACGGGTTCCCGCGACGCCGTCAACCGAGCCAGGATGAAAGCCAAGATACGTGAGGTAGAGCTGTGCAGCGCGCACGTTCAGGTCAGGAAGGCCGATGGCAGAAAGTTTCTGGAACTCGCCGTTCAACTGGATGTCATACCGATTGACGGCATACCTGGGGCCATTGTAGCCGCGCGCGAACGAAGTCCAATCGTGAGCCCGGAGTGGAACATTCAGCCGCGAACCGATCAGGAAATCGCCCATGGCGGCGAGTTGTCGATCTTCAGATTCGGACATGGCCGCGACCATTTGTTCTATGTCCGCGAATCCTGCCAGAGAAAAATTCTCGCCCATGATTTGGCCAATGCCCCAGGAACAACTCTGCAACGCAGCCGTGCGGTCCTTGGCTATGGCAAGGGCCAGGCGATCATATTGGTGCGCACCGTCTGCGCCGTAACCACCCTGGGTGGGAGCGCTGATTTTGCCGTCGTCGTATTTGCCGCCGGTCAAGCCGTGGAAGATGTGGCGCTCGTAGAGTATTTTCGGCCGGAGGTCGGGCAGGAATCCGCAGCCGGTGGTTTCGACCGCCAGCACCGTCCAAACCTCAGGCGCGTGGACGCCCAGCTTCTGGCTGACCGCGCCCAGACCATCGGTAGAGAGTGCCAGGGCAGTGCCTTGAAACGGAAGTAGCGGCATGGTGGTCCTCGCTATCTATTCGGTGCCCACCATTCTGCATCCGGCCGGGCTCGCGGTCCAGTTTTTTGGCTCGTCGGATCAATATTTGATTTTGAGCAGCGGACCGGAGTGTCCGCCACACCATCCCGCGGATGACGGCGCCCGCGCTACACGGTGGGAGAAGAAAAAGGCGTTAGCACGGGGCTAACGCCTTGGAGGTTCTTCAAAACCAGCCAGACAACTTTAGAACACGTTATTGCAGGTGCCGGGTACGTTTCCGTTCCGGCTCTTGCTGGTCAGTTTGAACATTTCCTGCATGGCGTAATGCTTCGTGCCAATGGTGTTGGTATAGAGGTTACCGTTGCCGTCTGTTTTGACGGTGCCGAAGATCCAGGCGCAGCAGTCACCCGACTCGCCGCAGAAATTGCCGGCCCAGGCGGTGACCATATTAACTTCCGGATCGCTCACAGTTTCCGAGAACTCGTGCCACATAATGGCCGTAGTTCCGTCGGCGCCGGGATCCATGTTGGGGCTCTTGCCCTTGCCATTGTCGCCCAGGATGAAGCTGGTCTCGCAGCCGCTGGGGCACTGGTCAGGATCGCCAACCATCGAGTACTTGATGACTTCGCCGCTGACGATGGAGGTGGAGGGGCCATGATATCCGCAGAACTGGCTGCAGAAGCCGGGATCGGTCACATCCTTGTAGGTCAGGACGAAGTAGATTCCGTTGGTGTCTTTGGGGAGGTGCCCGCCCTTGATGGCGTTGGCAACGATGGCTTGAATCTGGGCGTCGCCGCTGAGGGACTTACCCAACGAGTAATTGTCGTGGTAGTCATTCGCGGTAGTGTGCTTCACAGCA
>Ga0207060_10036_pt1 | contig 46466 bp, 48 predicted proteins | sample Alteio_BWMinCont_30_FD_153270 | JGI IMG/M metagenome (GOLD analysis project Ga0207060, IMG submission 153270) | Enriched cells from forest soil in Barre Woods Harvard Forest LTER site, Petersham, Massachusetts, United States -... | ecosystem: Environmental > Terrestrial > Soil > Temperate forest >...
GAGCCGGCAATGAATCAAAGAGCCAGTCGAGGATGGGAGGCTCGACATCAATCTGCCAAAGCAAGGCGTTCAATTCCCCTCTATGCTGCAACTCGTACTCGACCAGATGGTAGAGCGTTTCCCGCACCGGGTCAGTAAAGTCCTCGTCCCACCAAGGGGGCAACTTCCGGACGAGGTAGGTCCGGTCCAAGTCTTCTTCTGTCAAGCGGGAGAAGAATTGGTCGACCTCCTTCTCCACTTCCTCAATGTAGCAACGGAGATCAGAGACGGACGGGGGGTTCAGGACAATTGTAGCTGGAAACAAACGTGTCGTGGAGCACAGACATTCTAGTAATCCATGAAGAGCGACCATCGAGGCTGTGCTGGAAGATTTCGATAAGGGTCGGGTAGGAGGCTCCGCGGTTACGAGCTAGGTCCTCGGGAGACAATTTTGACAAGGTCTCAATGTAGCCTTTTCGCGCACGCGCGTTGTAATCAAACCACTTCCTCAGTGATTCGACTTCGGACACGCGAGTCATTTTATTTGATGGCAAGGCCATCCATATCTAAAGCTACTGTGGTAATCATCGCGATTATCCTAATCATAGCTTTGGGAAGTTACTTTGTACTGCGAACAATTTCGATGTTACTGGTACCCGGAATTTTATTTTCAGAAATTCCGAATCTATCATGATGAGCAATCTAAACGCAGAGAACTGCTAATGCACGCGAAATGTACTACTGATGATTGTGATAAAACGCGGAGTTATCTTGTGTTGGATAATTAGGGAATAAATTCTACACCTTTTAATCTCTCAAACGATTTATCGCCGGTCAAGAATTTTATCCCCATTTTCCTAGAGAGAAAATATCCAAGCGCGTCTGCGTAGGAGACATCAGATCCCTTGCGCTTCAGCTCGAGGCGAAGGGTCATCGCGTTTGAAATGTCGTCGTAATCGAAATTGACTTGATAGTCGTAAAAGCTCCTCAGAATGTCCTTGGCAACCTTCAAGCTATATTCTTCTAAGGATCTGTAAAAAATTTCCAATAAATTGAGCTTTGTGAGAACACCCTCATTATCCTCGAAATACTCTTTGTAGGCCTTATAGCCACTCGTATATGCAAGAACCGCGTAGCTGTCGTAAAAATACCTCAAAAGGACGCCGTACCCATTGCTACCAACCTTTTCTCATCTTTTCCTTCTGCATTTGAAGATCTTTGAAAGGATATTTTCCAAAAAGGTGTTTTATTTCTGACTCTTTTCTCACTGATATTTCTACAATCTCCCCTTCCTTTAGGCCCTCTTTCTCTACCATTTCCTTTGGAATTAGCACACCGAAAGAATTGCCCCACCGCTTTAGTTTCGATCTACTGCTGATCATAGTTATACATGTATAACTCAAATAGAAAAACATTCAGGAAGTTTCCATCGGATTTGTGAGATTCAAATGATATCTAAAAAATTATTGGCGGGATTTGAACCCCATTTTACTAATAAGACTGCCATATCACCTACCTCTTCAAACTTACATGACTTTTACTGTTTCGTTTATCGTGTACTTAGTTCTTGGAGGGTTTGGGTTTGGGCTTACTAGTAAATTCTCTATAAACAAAACTCGGAATTGGTAGCTTGTTTGTCCACTCAACAAAATTCTGAGGTTGAGAAAACGAAAGAAGTCTATACAATCGGTCACTCGACCAGGCCGATTGAAGCGTTTGTCAAGATCTTACAGGCTTACGTAATAGAGGAAGTTGTGGATGTGAGGACGATTCCTCGATCGCGACACAATCCACAGTTTAACAAAGATAGTCTGCCAGAATCTCTCGAGGTTGCAGAGATCAAATATTTGCACACGCCCGGTCTTGGTGGTTTGCGACACGCCCGTCCGAATTCCATCAATACGGGATGGAGAAATGCTTCCTTTCGAGGTTACGCAGATTACATGCAAACCGATGATTTCGATTCAGCCCTACAGAAGATCATCGAACTCTCAAAGCGCAAAAAGATAACTTTGATGTGCGCTGAGTCGCTTCCCTGGAGATGCCACAGATCATTAATCGCAGACGCACTCCTCATCCGAAAGATTCGTGTAATTGATATTTTCACCGCCACGGTTAGCAAGAGACACACGCTAACGCCTTTCGCAAAAGTCAGAGGGGAGAAGATAACTTATCCTGAAGAACGAACAACGGCATAGCAATCTCCTAGAATTAACTGAGATCATAGTTTTGCCTCTGATTTTCATAATAGAATCTACCAAAGTTGGAGAACACTATCTTTAGAAATGATGCCCTTGCAACCTTCTAACCGTCACTGAAATGCCGATAAGGACCATTGCGTTCCTCTGCAGGGGCTGCGGCGCCATTTTCCGGACTCTCGAGGAATGTCTGGAGCACGAAGCTAAATGCCCCGAAGTCGCCAAGGAAAAGAAAAGACTCCATGATCTTACTCAAAAGGACCACGAGGTTGAAGCTATTCTTCAGCCGAATCCCACCGCGATTCATAAGAAGAAATCACTTTCCTAGCTCGCGATTATTTCATTGAACAAAGCGATGAAAATTCATTGTTTATGATATTATAGCAAAAGGGATGAGCTAGTGCGGTCTTGGTTCCGTTTTCGGTGCAACTGTTGGTGGAGAAAGCTGGTTCAGTGGTACAAGCGACATCGTGCTCCTGTAGAGACAGTAGCCAAAGGTAAGAAATCCTACCGTATGGAGAAAATTCTGCAAGCTGCTATTCTCTGCGACTAGTCCAGATAATATGTTTAGGACAAATAGAAAAAAATTCGACAATGCAAACCATCCGAATTGTCTTCGCAAATTCCTATCCTTTGCCGTTACGGCACCGATAGGCAAGGCAACGATTCCCGAGACCGAAGTACTACAATAGGCAGCAGTACAAGAAGAGGAATGATTGACGGAGGATTCTGATAATTTTGTGTTACAATTAGGTATATGCAGAAAACGGCAACGCTCGCAATATTAAGCGCCCATAGAACATATCGCAATTTACTCCAGTGAAGGGTGTCTCTTGATAAGGGGTCTATGTCGTGAATAGCTCGCATTGAGGTATCGATCCAGTAAAATGTCAACAGCAAGGCCGGGAATAATCGAAGGGCAAAACCCGCATCTTGCACAAAGGAATTGTTAGCAAATACTGTAATGCTTGCGTAATTCGTAGCGGCGTAGATTAACTTCTCAACAATTGATGAGCCATACTAGATCGAAGTATTTCCTCAAAGGCTGACGATATCAATTAGAAAATCTGACAGAATACCTACATCAAAATGAAACCAAAAAGACTTCGGGATCAGATCAATTGCTAGTAGTAAATTCAGTAACTCCAATGAATATATTAGAGGTTTTCATTATGTCCGATTTTTAGAAAATGAAGTACAGGGGCAAAATAGAGATATTCGATGCCATGCTCCGTTCAATCGGATCAGGCTCGGCCAAAACTCGCATTATGTACAAAGCGTACCTCTCCCACACACAGCTTCAAGAATATTTGGCTTTACTTCAGAAAAGAAATCTCATTGAATACGAAGAAAAAAGCCAGCGGTACAGATTGACGGAAAAAGGAATCCGGTTTATTGATGCTTACGATCAGATCAACGAACTCATTCTTAGTACCGATGAACGGAATGAGATCCTACGACGAGAATCAGAGGTCGAATTCTTTCCAGACAATCAAAAGGCGAAATAAGCGAGTTAGCTAGAGGCACGGCTAACTTTGCTAGATTTTTGAGCAAGGTCCCGAGCGTCTGACTTCGCCAGTTGCCCTGTTGATATTCACTTGCCAGCATTTAGAATTCGTCCACTTGTTCTCTTTGACAGAAAATTTGAAGGCGAATACGCCATCTGGGGTCGTTAAAGTTTCCATCCTAACGCCCACTTCCTTTCCAAATCTCCTTTTGACTGTTTGAACAGCTATTCGTTGAGCTTCCTGGCTTGTTATTTGCATCTAAGATCGGAGAAAATTATGCCAGATTGAAAAGTCTTCGGTATCAGATTAGATTTCCTTGGTATGCTCAAATGCATGCCCGAGGATTAGATTGTATTCCGTCACGAGACAATACTTTATGTGAAACCTATGATTGGAAAATCTCATTTCCAAGTTTCATTGATGCAACATGAATTTGAAATACGTACCCGAAATCCGTTTTCGATAACAATGCGTTCAATCGAGGAGAAGCTTTGGCGCAATTCTGGTTGAAGCCAGTTAAGGCAATATTTCTTCTAGCGGCCATGCTCGCAATCGTCTTTGGTGCAATTCTGATAGCTCCCTCTAACCCAGGATCGCGTGTCAAGACAAATAATTCAGGATATGAATCTCAAACCTCTGTAACTATTCAGACCGTAAGTTTGACAAACAGCTATCAAACTGTAGTCCCCGTAACAAGCGCATTGATCAAAACTTCGAATATTACTAGTACTTCACTAGTCCTTCGCTACTCAAACACAACTGTCACTGTTTACAAGACGAACATATCGGTAAGTTCAAGCATGTTTTCAACAGCTACGACTATGACTTCATCCGTGTACATCCTTACCACTGAGGTAGTTTATTTGACTCAAGAGGTTACAGCCTCGACCACCGCAACTGCAACGACAACTCCGACCATGACGGTAACTGAGACGAACACCTTGACAACAACCACTACTTGTTTGCTGGTTTGTTAGCTCGGGAACATTCGAAACATTGTTCTCGTATGGTATCTTTGATCCTCATAGCATGTCCCAGAATTCTCAGTTCGCTTGAAAAAACATCCAGAGCTAACGACTTCTATGTTTTGAAAATAATATGTTACTCTACGACGCTCTAACTTTCCTACTATGTCTACATCGCGAGACTTGCTTTGGGCAAAAAACCAATTTCACAACCGATAATGGTTAAATCTAGGGTGTATTTCCCAGGATTTTCATAGAGTATCGGTCGGATCGGGGATAAGTTCTTATTCTCAAAGACTTTTCGCACAAACAAGGAAAGCCCAAACGCGTACCATAGGAGCGGAGAGGGCTCTAGCATAGAGCTGCTTAACTTTCAGGCTCCTTCGGCGATAGTCCCCGTAAATCGCCCGGGCTTTCCACTCTAAACAAATGTGATCAGTGCGATCGCCTTACTTTATCTTCTTATTTTGGGCAAAAAGGTCGCATACCCGAGACCATCGTCCGAACTTTTGAGCTAATTTCGGTGTTTATCCAACTTTTTCACTGAGGTTCGTTTCGAGAGTGCTCTAGAAGCGATCGCCAAATCGATAATCAAGGGGCGTTCGGATTTCTTCTTTACATTGAAAGAGGGAGACGAAAACAAATGTCTGGCGTCAATTCAAAGAAAAATAAATCTCTTTATTTTTCGCAAATGTAATGTCGCCTCCGCTCACATCGCAAAACTATTTGTTAAACCTTGAACAGAATTCATTCAAGAAAAATTCCTTTTCCGCAGAATTGAGACTAACCATTCGCGATCTCGACAAAAGGCGTACAATCGAAACCGATACAATTTGATCGATGAATTAAAAACTCTCTTTCATCCTTCTGAAGATGTGAGAATTTCTTGTCTTTATGTAATAAAACGTCCGATTTAGACCCCCGAAGCTCTTCCGAAATACAAGAAGCTGTAGAGAGTCACTCTTGGAATGTCGTGAGCGCCGACAAGAGTCCGTGGGGAATCATTTCAAGGTTTGAGTGTTCAAAGTGCGGAGATGAATTTGTAGCAATGCTTACCTCGCCCAGACAAAAGTCGAAGAAAAGAGAGTCTGAAAAATCCGGAATCGAGGTTTACGCCAAGGATTTACAGCTATTGTGAAAAATGTTGGGATCGATTCTTTGTAGTCCCGATAGTCAACAAGGACCACCCGGGTCGCGGAACGTCTTTGCGCCCTAATCTTTCCCAAGCCAGAAGTAGAGTTCGTCCTTGCCGTGTTTTTCTTGTGATACGTCAAATGTCTAGACCCCCTTACTGGTAAGAGAATTCGTGCCCTTTGTCGCGCCAAAGAACTCTTCCGGCGTTACTGCAATTTCGTAGCTCCTAGGTATGAATGAGAGATTTTCCTGCGCTACTCTTGAAAAGTAGATGCGACCTGCCTCGTTTAGCCACTCGTATTTTTCCACATGGAAAATGTATAGTACTGACGCGTCCTGCGGGAAGTAGGGGCCGTCCATCTTGCCCCCTATCTTGCCCTCGATCTCCTTTTGCAGTCTGTTCAAGCGCGTAAGGTCTTCCTGGAGTTTTTCGCCCTCATAATCCGCTTTCCATAGAATGATCATGGAACTTCTCAAACTCCTAAAATCAAGGACGTACCTCAAACACCCGGTTGAACGGGGTCTGGGTCGCGCGCCTAAATCTGGTAAAACCTCCCGACTCTACAACGGTACGAATGTCGGACTCTGACGCCTGCGCGCCGAGCATTCTACCAACCTCCTGTGCCGCGGAAGCAGGAGTACAGAGCATTGTGGATGCACTGTAAAAGATTCGCCCCACCGGATTCAGGTTGTCCCCAATCGTTTCACCCGCCATGGGCTCCACGATCATCCATGTTCCCTCGGAATTTAGGGAGCGGAACACGTGTTTCGATGTCCCGGCTGGATCGCCCATATCATGCAGGGCGTCGAAAACTGTCACGAGATCAAGATTTTCCTCGGGATAGGATTTCGCGTCTGCAACCCCGAACTTTACTCGATCAGCGACACCCTCCTTCTCCGCGGTTCTTCTTGCAGCCTGAATTGAGAGATCGTGATAGTCATATCCTACGAAGGAAGAATTGGGAAAGGCCTTTGCCATTATGATTGTGGAAGAACCGTACCCGCAACCAACGTCTGCGACCTTTGCACCCCTCTTCAACTTCTCCACAACGCCATCTAAGGCCGGAAGCCAGGATGGAACGAGGTTAGCAGCGTAACCTGGTCGGAAGAATTTTTCAGTTCCACGGAAAAGATAGCTATCGTGCTCGTGCCATCCAACACCGCGGCCAGTTCTGAACGCGTCCGCAATCTTGGATTCATCCTTGAAGATTGCCGAGGCGATATAGAATGCTCCCGGTAAGTACGCGGGGCTATTCTCGTCGGCCAGCGTGAAAGCCTGCTCCGGGGAGAGCAAGAATTTTCCTGTAGTCTTATCATACATTGCGCATCCCGCTGCTGCTTGCGCGGCGAGCCACTCCGCTACGTATCTCTCCTTCGTTCCCGTCTTCGACGCTAACTCTCCGGGCGAGATTTCTCTCCCCACTTCGGCCATCGCCCGGTAGAGCCCCAGTTTTTCGCCTAGTATAACAGTGGGTGCGTGCAAAGACGCTCCAAAGTCACCTGCGAACTTTCCCACGAACTCATCCAATTTGGATCTGTCTATTTCTTTTGTTATTGACATCCTGCCGTTATTCACTTGCCTTCATCCGAGGCAGTGATCCAACGTTAAAGGCTCCCCAACGGATCCATTGAAATTACACCAAAAGGTTGAAAGCTAAAAACAGAGTACCACCAGGAAAAAGTATAGGCTGAGAAATAATGATCTTGACCGGAGAATCCGAAGAGGGAACTGGTGTAGAGGAAGAAGTCTTGTTCGCCCTTTCCAGCGCGGATAGAATGAAACTCTTTACTGAAATTACTGCACAGGAACGCAGGCTCACTGATCTCGCCGAAAGGATCGCTTCTTCGGTCCAAGAGACTTCAAAGCACCTCGGCCGACTGGTCGACTGCAAACTAATTGAAAAAACTCCGGGCGGCACCTTCAGGTCAACTCCGTTCGGAAACCTGATCAATGGAATGCTTCCATCCTTAAGCTTTGTAACCCAGAGGCAGAAATATTTCCTAACCCACGATCTGTCTTTCCTGCCACCTGAACTGGTTTGGAGGATCGGCCAGTTAACGGAAAGCCACTTTCATCACCACGTCACAAATGTTCTGCTCGAGTGCCAGCACCTCTTGGGCATGGCCGAGAAATATCTCTGGTGGAGCATTGACGAACCCCTGCCCTGGTTTATCTCAAAGAAATTTGAAGAGGACACGACGGTAAGAGTTCTCTTGCCCGCCTCTACAACAGCCGAATCTGTCCTGAAAGCGCGGCAGATTGTCGGTGGCCGCGCAGATTTTCGTTTTGCAGAAAAGGTACCCGCCGGAATTGCGCTGAACGAGCGCGTAGCAGGAGTGGTCTTTCCGGATCTAAATGGCAGACTTGATTTAAGCTACGGTTTTATCGGCTACAGCCCCGACTTTCAAAAATGGTGCGGGGATTTGTTTTCCAGGATGTGGGAGGCCGCGTCTCCGATGTGGCCTGCCCAACTTGAACGACAGATGGCCGGCAAGCAATAAAGCTACGGTAGCAAAATTAGATTTCCACACTCATATCAATACGGTGGGTTCCCTTCATGTGCTCGCTAAGCTCCTTGGAGCTGACGAAAGTATTCCCACAGCAAGCAAGAGCGACCTCGAATTGTGGCACGCTGTGATCCTTTCGCATGTGCGTGGTTAGTTTATTCGAATCATCGTACATCAGTCCGCAGCACTCATATTTCGCCACGGGAATTGCTTTTCCTTGTATCTCATAGTTGTCGAAACAGGTGACCTATTATCTCTTTCTTTTCAGCGCAAATTTCCAAGCGGAAGATTAGCTAACTTTTCGATGCCGCCATAGGTCATGTTCCTGACGATAAATAATTACTCATAGCCGTCTTTAGCCACCTCAATATTTCTTTATCTACTCTCAATATTTTGGTTATTTTCTGTTTCATTGAGTAACGACCATATTCCTCCGAAATTTGTGCCTCTTTTGATTCGAGATTTCAACGGCAGGATAATAGCGGGTACAATTACTGAGATAGATAGTAGACGTCAGACCTTCAGAGTAACAAATGTCTCAATTCTGGAACAAGTCGGATTCAAACACGGACTGGAACCGATTTACGATGTTAAGAAGAAAGTAGCCGGTTTCGTTGATCTATCTCTTGAATCGATAACACACTGGGAAAATTTACCTCATTACTTGAAACTCAAAGATGAATAAGAAACGAGAAATTGAACGTCTCTTGAAACTGGGTCATTTCCGATGTGAAACAACTCCGGGAACTATAATGCCCTGTTATCAAGCTCGATTGTTAGAATTTCAGATCTCTGCTTCAATTGATAGATCTTTTCGTACGCGGCTTGGAGCTGTTTGGGAGTGTAGCTAGCCAAATCAGTCCGTAATTGTTCTTGTAGAAATGAAACATCATTCGAAATTTCGGTAAGATCTCGATCAAGTTCCGCTGAAGAAAGACTTGGCACTATTTCTTGAAGTGATATCATATCGAGGTCAAGCGTATTCTCTCTGTCGATTCTAGCCATCAAGGAAGAACGATGAGATAGATATTTGCTAGTAATTATTGATTAGATCCAAGAAATTTTCACAAATGACTCAGCATTTTGATAACATTAGCTTTTGGCGGCCAGGAGAATCCCGGTTTTCTTTGATCCTGGGTTGCTATCACTACATTTCTGGACTTAATTGTCCGTGAGAACATTCCTTCTTCGACGAGAGGTCCCCCCTAAGAAGAGATAATTCGAATTCTGGCTCCTATATCAAAATAAACTGATAGATTCCTTTGTAATGCGAGGGTAAACTCTCCCGGAGTTGAGAATCTTCCAAAGGAAAATTCAAAGTAGCAACTGGCGCCGGCCACCTCTTTTCTTCTTCATATTCATCTTCATCATCGGTGTTGTGGCAGGATTCGTTACAGACACGGCGATATATGGCGCCCCAAGTTCTCACGCACCTTCTTCTTTCGTGAGCATAGTCTTTGGAGGAGCATACTCGCATTCAAACATCACCGTGGTGTTGGGAGAAAACAACACTGTCACATGGACAAACAACGATGTTGTTGGTCACACAGTTACCGCGGACTCTGGTTTGTTTAGTTCGGGAATGCTGAGCTCAAAGCAGACCTGGGGTTTTACATTTGACCATCCCGGTACCTACTATTACCACTGTTCTTACCATGCGTGGATGCATGGAGTTGTAACCGTCATTAAGAACTCTTGAAATGGTCTCGCGATTGATGTTCGCACTTTGGGGCTATGGTAGAATTACCTAAATATTTGCTCGCCGGAACAAACTTGAACTTGGCTTTACCTTTTCAGATAAAGTGCGCCGATTGTGATTGTCTCCCGAGCGATTGCATGAATAGTCCGAATCCCAAGGAATGTGGAAATTGTAAACTAGAGGAGTGCTGCTGTTGGGAAGAAATCCATGGTTTGAGCAGTTTCTGACGAGTCTTCGATCTCCGACAATCGAGGTATTCAGAACTAGTAATCGCGTACTTTTTTTCTCAATCTTGATTCTAAGTCTAAGCAGTTACCATAGCATCCCAACATAGGCGTATAAGCAAGTTACAAGTTGTAGCAGCTGAGAATCAAATGCAAACTCAAACACAGACTCAAACAGGAGAACTACTAGGAGAAATTCGCTGCAAGACCATAACAAGAACGATCAAAGATATCACGCCTTTGGGCGTCAGGCTCGAACTAAACGATGAAGGCAAGTTCGTTGGAGGTTTGTATATTGCAAATCACATCGAGACTGTCAACGTATTCCAGAACTTGGACGGCTCCATGCAATGGGAATCAAAGTCGCTTGAAACAACGACTGAAGGGGAAGCAATTGTAATCAGCGGAAGAGGAACAGGAAAAGTAACTGGTCCATCGACCGTATGGGCAGAGGGCGAGGGTGTCTACATGACTCAATCTTCGAAACTCGCATCCTTGAATGGAATGAAGGCTAGGTTTGAAGTAAACGCGAACAACCAAACCGGAGAAGTCGACATCAAAGTCTACTCCAAGTGAATTATCAGAGGCTGAACTAAATTCAGCCTATCCGACTTTTTCACTTCTAGGTTCATTTCGAGATTCTGCTAGGAAGTGGTCGCCCAAACGTTAACCAACAAGCGTTCGGATTTCTTCTACACGTTAGAAGAGGACGAACAAAAGTGTCTCGCGTCAATTCAGAGAATTGAGCAGACGATCAAGGAAAGAGTGATAGTCCGGAGTCGTCGAAATCGAAACGCATGATCACTCATGATTTTTCCAAAAGAAATTGTCGATGAAATATTCGAACGTCTTTTTGCATTTAGGGCACATCTCGGAATATCTTTTCGATTCTTCAATGAAATGAGGGAACTTTCTAAGCTGAAACTCTTTGCTCGAAAGCTGAAGTATTTTTGATGGAAATGGGTGCCCGCAGTTTTGGCATGTCACCATCAAAGGCAAAGTGGTCTCATTTCCAAGCTACAATCATTGAAAGGGTCGAGCGAACATCGTGCAATGCTCTAATCTTATACGTGATCACTTTTTTCAGCTCCTCCTGGGTCTCAGCCTCAACCTTGGCAATAACATCATAGACGCCGTAAGTGAGGTGGACCTCTTTGACTTCCGGAAGCGATTTCAGTTTATTGAATACCTTCGTATTGGTCCCAATATCTACGTTGATCAGCATGAATGCCTCAGCTGGCAATTCTTGATAATGTAGAGAAACACAATACTCCAGTTAAAGAGTTTCGATAAGTATGAAATCTGAGGAGTAAAGCGAACTTTTTCCGAGATCGTCTCCAAGGGATTGCCTGCCTCCCTAGTCCCCCGCATGCGAGGCATCCTTACGAGAAAAAGGGGCTGAACAGGGTAACAAGAGCCAACTTTCCCAGAGAAAAACTACGACGCAATTAGAGTGGTTAACTTGAATCTCGAGATTCAAGGGATTTCCACACCCAGAGACGACTGTCTTACGATTTCCAGATTCACAATCCTAAATACTAACTTTCCGACTATGCCTCCTGAACGAGTGAATTCGTGGAACGGGCTTGGAACAAATTTCCCAGAAAGCGGTGACAGGCCGGATCCTCGAGTGCATAGACTCTGTCCTTATGGACTTGGGCAGCGTGCCGGCGGAACTTGTTTACTTGACAGCGAAGAGAGTTTTTGGCGCGTCGAAGGAGCAAATTCCTCAGAATCCAGAGTCTCTCGAGAAAGCTCTCGATAGAACGTTCGGCGCAAGTTCAGTTGTGATCAAGAGAGCAATTTCAAGGAAATTGGCGGAGAACTTCGGTCTTAAACAGGATAGCGAAGCAAGAACGATGCCGGATCTGATTAGAGAATTGGCGGCCGATTTCTCAGATTGAAACGAGGATCGCAGCTTGACAAAATAATTCGTATTTACGATTGCATATTGCTGAAGCGATCAACTATTCCAAACTTGCAATAGTCCAATGATAAATCGATTGTTCCGTTGTGTATAAGTGCGAGGTATTGCTTGTTCTACTGATTGAATTTATGAAATACAGAAGCAAAACAGAGATGATTTATTGCGTCCTCAAATCGGTTGGATCGGGCTCCCATAAGACCCGGATAATGTATAGAGCCTACCTCTCGTATTCCCAGCTGCAGGATTATTTGAAATTGCTTCAAGAAAGAAATTTGATCGAGTACGGAACCGGAAGCCAACAGTATACTTTAACGCAAAAAGGAATTCAATTCATGAGCGCCTACGAGAAGATCGACGATCTTATCCTTAGTACCGATCAACGGAATGCGATTCAAAAACGCAAGATTGAAGCTGAACCGCTTTCAACTATTTCCAGTAGAAATATCGCCGCGCTGAAGCCTTACTAATGAAAGTGTAAAGTCGTGGATTTGCCAAAAACTATGTTATAGTATAAACGGCATTTCCTGTATAGCTGAGAGCGTCCTTTGCTGTGACAATGTAGGATTTCGGAGAGTCGCTTGGAACGATAATGGTCAAGGTGAATGTTCCCGTAGAAGAGGTTGACACTGACGAAGGAGTTGTCGCAACCGCCACGCCATTGAAAGTTACCGTAAGTTTGGAGCTCCAACCAAAGTGGGCTCCGGTAATGGTAACTACCGACCCAGGAAGTCCAGAATTCGGTTTGAGTGTGATGTGTGCTTTAGATCACACTGTGAATTTTGCCGAAGTACCAACCCCACCCGAAGATGAATGAACGATGTATGAACCTGGCGGCACGCTCGGGACAGTTAGTACGCAATTTGAAATACCGCCTGTAGAGTTCGTTGAGCAGGTCTTTGTGAAAAGGCCGGTTGTGGTGACCATGGAATTTATTGGATATCCTATTCCAGTTGCTGTCACAGAAGCTCCAATGACGCCGCGGACTGGCTTGAGTTTTAGAGTCGTCGCCGCTGCCTGTGACGGCAATACGAGGGCTGACGCGGATACGAGACATAGCATGATCAACAACGAGACAGTCAACAGTTTTACAAATCTTGGTTTCATTTTCTTCGCTTTTTCCTTTTGTTTAGGGCATAGATATCAATAAAACCAGACCCTTGAACTGATCAATATCAAGCTCAATTCGTTTCTGAAATCTCAAAGAGCTTATTCCCAGCACTTCACGGAGGACTTGCAGCTCAGTAAATAAGTATAGTATATCGAAATCCGATATTTCAGCAATTGCGTTGTTTAGTTTAGAAATTTGCTCGCAAAAAAAGTAATGAAATATAGATAAAATTGAGAATTACTTCGAATTGTGATTTACCCATTGAACCCTTCTTTCAAACCATGGTGAATATGCATGATGCTTGTTTATTTTTTTGAACAGGTTCCTTATTCTATTTAGCTACCCACTTGAATGCAGATGCGCTCTAGCAAACTATAATTCTCGCGCATCGTAAAGAAATTGTCCAATTTTGGTCTCTTTCAGAATCAAGACCCTTTCACTGGTCGTAGTTGTAGCTTCGATCACCTTCGGTGCGTTGATGATGGGATCCGGACTTTCAATTCCCTCTTTTTCGAATCGACCAGCTGCAAGTAGCAATTCTTTCCAAACCGAGACATCGGTGATTCTGCATACTGTCAATTTGACGCAGACGAAAATTGCTATTGAAACAGATCAGATTAACCCCTCAATTGCCACATTGACCACTTATTCAACTGCCCTAAATTATTCTAAGAGTATCATAATCATTTACGAAACAACCGGATACAACAAAACATATGTCACCAGTGCTACCTCGTATCTTACGAGTACACTCTATTCGGTTGCAACAGAGACCTATATCTATACCAATTTCAAGAACGGAGGAAATGTTACGTTGACTGATCTGACAGTGTATACTATAACGTCAGGAATTGCTACGGCCACTGCGACCACAACCCCGACCGTTACCCTTGTATCGACCTCTACTCAACTTGCGACAACTAATCAGACATTTACAGTAGTCTCGACTGATACCTTGCTTGCCACTACGACTCTTCCAGCAGGAAACGTTACTAGTACGGTCACTCAACCCACGACTGTTACGAATACTATAACCCACCCAACGACCGTTTCAATTTCTGGAACTGATTCAAGTACCACCGTAACTATCTTATCAACGACGGGTATTCCAACAACAATCACCCTGCTGACTACACTTCCGGGCACCACAATAGGCACAACAATGACTACGATTCTACCCGGAACAACGATCACAACAGTTTCTACGCTGCCCGGAACAACTGAAACTGATTTCTCCTCGAGGACGATAACTGAACCTGGGACGACCATAACGACGACTTTACCTGCAGTTACGAGTACTGAAACAGATACATCGACCGTTACAAACACGGTGACTTGTACTTCCTCGAACGGTATCTCTAGTTGCTGAACTCAAGATGAAAAAGGCAAACACGATCGCGTTGACTGAATAACCTCCTTATGCAAATCAAAGAAATTATTCATACTCGTGGAGCATTCCCGTTCGGTCAGGCCCGAGAAGAGCAGATCAGACCGGCTCTAGCCAGCTTTCGTGAAGATCAACAAAGATCCGGATGCTTTGATTTTTCTCATCTTCATACAAGTCTGACCAATCAAATGCAACCGTGTACAAAGGTCCCCAAGAAACTCTGTGATCGCGATCAAAGTCTGGCTCGATTAACTCGCCGAAACAATTGGTTATGACTCCCGTCTTTCCGCGAACGTACAAGGGGGTTCTTTTGTTAGTGGAATCAGGATTTTCGACTTTTACTCTAACTCGATCGTTTTCGCGAAATCGATCCAAGAAATTCTCGACTCAACTATGAGAGAATTTCGGATCGCGGCTCTCCCACGCCAATCAAACTCTCGGGAGTAACGAGCTTCCAAAGCTCCTCTTTTGCAACATTTCCGGAAGGTTTTCTTGGGAGCACAAAGTATCTCACGTCAGAAGTGCTGTCGTAAACCTTCAGTTCAATATTTCCCGGAACTGCAAAATCAAACATTTCTTTGAGAGTTTTTCTCGGGTTCGCAACTATTGCCTGCTTGTATGAATCGTCCTTGTACCACCAGGGAGGATTCCCCATTATGGCGTACGGATAGCACGAGCATAGAGTGCATACGATAACGTTATGCACCTCTTCGGTATTCTCCAGAGCAATTACCTTTGGAGATCTGTAAACTGCGATTCCAAGCTCCCGAATGGCGTCTTTTGCATCCTTCAAGAGTTTAGATTTGAAAACGGGATCTGTCCAGGCAAGCGCAACAATCTTCGCTCCATTTTCAAACTTTGGAGGAACGGGCGCCTCAACCATTTCCCTCAATTTGTCTTCCTTAATGAATCCTCTTGCGACCAACGAGCTCAGATAAGCCTGTAGGACCGCATAATACTGTTCGAGCATCTTTTGCATCATGGAGAGTTGATCGTTCTCATTCGATCCGGCAGGGAATTCTCCGTGCGCGATTTTCAGTTCAGGATCATAAATTCCAGCGTCCTTCCTCTGCTCATCAATAAAGTACGAATCTCTCGCAACCTGCGCGGCAATTTCGATTCCGTTGATGTACCTGCCGAGATTCAATTCCAAAACTTCAACGGAATCTTCCATACTTGATTGATTGATCGGATCCTGAAGAGCGGGAGCAAGTCCGTTCGAAGCTTGGATTAAATCGAAAAGGCTCACTTTGCCTTTTCTAAGTAATTGAAACAGCACTGGTTCCAGTCTTTTCGTTCTCCAGTATTCGGCGTCCTCAAAAACTGCCTGGATGTGGGCTTTTGCGTCTTCAGTGTGTGTTACCAAAAGAGTTTCATTGTAATCTCTAAAGTTCAAGATAGATAAGAATCACGATAAAAGTGACCCTTCGCTAATCACGAAGTAATTGTTGCCGGTAATTCGAAAGTACCATGGGTTTCCCCATCCTGAAGGATTGATACTTTGAAACTGTAGTAGAACTGCGCTCAACTATCTTTCCAATATTTGCTATCATCCGATCGACAGACGTGCGGACCTGATCAAGCGCGTTACTCCTAATGATTTCCCGAGCTTTGGAATCGGTAATGTTCAAAGCTAACTGATCAATTACTAATCCCAACATAGCCTGCTTTGTTTCCTCTGGAAACGCGCTCCACGGACCGATTGGAATCGGCACGCCGCCGAATACAACAGTTCCTCCTCCATCAACAGTGACCCCGCCAAAAATTAGACTTGCGACCAGTCCGATAATATTTGAAGTGCCGCGGTAACCACTCATGGGATTCAAGAGAAAGGCGGTCTGCTGACCTCTGAATGTCCCGGTTCCGACTATTTGGCCGCTGTCATTGATTTTGTTAGCGAACTGGAGGTGCCAGCGACTATCCGAGATTAGGCTATTCAGATCGACGCTCTTTGTTCCGTCATAGAGGAATGCAGATTGATCGCCATCATAGGTTGACTGTGTCCAGCAAGTACCTACGATCATACCAGCAGAGTTTATCCCTTGGGCATGGCCTCCCAAGAATCCCGATGGAACTGGCAACTCTTTGACAGTTGCAGGCAGAGTTGATGCATCCCAAGTAGCTGGCGAAAAATTCTGCGGAGACGTTTTTCCAAGAGATCCAACAATTTGTCTGGAATTATTCAAATCAGAGATAAACGTGCAAGCTCCTATGTCAGTTGTTGATCCACCAGAGTAGAAAAAACCGTGAGTGGTCGTGGAATCTTCTGAAGTTCCAACCACGTCTCCATTCTCGTTAATGGCTGATCCACCAGCGGAATTTCCATAAATTGGATCTATCCAGACTACTGAAGCATTTCCTGTGTCATAGATGAATGCGCGATGCTTGGTTCCCGATCCAAACCATGTTCCACCACAAGCGAGTCCGGAATTATTGATGTCAGTACACGCAGACCCCTTGCCGACCACGCCGCTGAGATCAGATGTAGCTCCACCTTGAAAAAATAGCGCAAATTCTGTCGGGCCGTTACCTGTTCCTCCAATTCCAACAGCAGCTCCAAAGTCGTTCAACGAGTAGAGGTAACTATCCGCGGCAAGAAAGGTCTCTGAACCATTCCAGTACCAGAGCGCCCCTTCGTTGCTTGCAGGTTCAAACGATATTCCTCCTGCATCTCCATTCGAGTTAAGTCCGTAAGCTTGGGAGCCTGAAGGGCCTGTAAGTGGAATGATATTGTAATTCATACTTTCCACTCAAGATCACTTTCATTTAAGCCAGTATTCTTAATCCCGATCGTATTTGATATCGAGATTTTCGGAGTGGCTCTATTTCGTTCAGTTGAAAAATTGCGAGGTTACATCATTCGATATTTAACAAGATTCAATACTTTCTTCTGCCGCAATAATTCGGGAAATTTTGTTTTTTCGGCTGGAAATCCAACAGTGATTAGCCTACTTCCTCATTGGAATCGTCCTTTTTTGGTTTTCCCAGCTTCTTGGGGAGATCGGGCTTATCTTTGATTTTTTCTTCGAATTTATCTTCAGCCTTTTCTTTTTCGTTTTCTGTCATAATAGCTCAATAAACAGATCAGATATTTAACAGGTAAGACTCCAAATTTAGATTAATATCAAGGCCAACGAAGTTTCTATCTAGGAACGGAAGACCTTCAGATCACTCTCTGACAGAATAAGTATTCCCATCCATGTCGCGAACGTCGGAATCAAAGGCTCAATGACCCAATTTCTTCAAGTACTGAAATTGAATAGGAATGGGAAATTTTCCTTCCGATAACCGGATCGCCTAACTCCATATTGAAATCTGTCGGAAATGTCACTCCTTTAATCATCGACTGACCTGTGTAAATGGTCGAGGGGACATTTGAAAGCATCTCCGAAGATCCCCCGAAAAGAACTGTTCCGTCGTCTCTAAGCGAGGAATTATTTCGGAGATGATACTCGAGGTCAACGAGATTTGAGAGCTTGAAGTCCTGATAAGGGAGCTTCGAACCATAGACCGTTATGAAACTCTTCAGGTTTAGATCATCCCAGTGGTCTTTAACATCACTATAACGCCACGCCGTTCTCGCAACAACCGCCGGGCACATCTGCTTTGTTTTCGCTGAATCAAACACTTTGCCTAGCGATTCATTAGAAATGTACTGCAAAGTGCGATCGTTGTGGTCACTTCCCACAGACACAAAAACTTCTCCACCCTCGAAAATTGCGACGTACTCAACCTCACCGGAGGTCTGCGGTCCTTGAACTTCGATAACTTCTTCGTTCGTCAAAAGATAACGACTCTTTCTGCAAGTATTGGGGTTTCCATGAACTGAATAGCCATCACCACGGAGAGAGTCCAGGTTTTTCTTAGTACCAGCAATATCTCGGCTGGTATTTCTCCCGAGGAAGAGCCTCTTTACATTGACCGATTTTCTTGAAGTAGAGCCATCCCTTTCCAGTAAGTCAAACTCTAGAACGTTCTCCATCAATCGCATTTTTCTTGAGACAGGTGCCGAACGCCTTCGATCAAGTGTTAAAGTTTTTTCATGGGAAAGAAATATTTTCACGGCAAGACACGCTGTCACAAATTCGGTTCTTAGAAAATGTCAAAACCCAGAATACTCCTCGCTGACACCTCTTTCAAAGCTGCAAGGTTACTAGAGGAACCCAGGTACATTGAGCTAGTTTCGATTGCCGATACAGTGTACAAAATTCCTTCGTCCGAGGACGAGATGTGCGACCTGGTAAAAGATGTCTCGGCGGTAATTGTAGGAGACTTCCCCGTTACTCCGAGAGTTTTTGATTCAGCATCCAAGTTGAAACTTGTGGCAAAGTGCGGAGTGGGTTACGACAACATTGATGTTGATTACGCGACAAAGCGTGGAGTTATTGTCACAAACGTCCCGTCAGTTCTATCCGGACCCGTAGCAGAACACGCTGTTCTTCTTATGCTCGCCGTAGCAAGGAAACTGGTCGCAGCGGATTCCTCTGTTAGGACGAATACTTGGAACGAATTTACCTCCAGGGAGCCTGGGTTCGAATTGTCGGGTAAAACGCTCGGTGTAATCGGGTTCGGAGCTATAGGCTCGCGCCTCGCGGATATGGCGCACAATGCTTTCAACATGAAAATCCTGGCATACGATCCGGTTGTCAAGCCTGAGAAAATCCGTGAACACGCCGCCGAACCTGTGTCACTCGATCAACTGCTCGCGCGAGCTGATATTGTGTCGGTGCACGTTCCTCTAAGCCCGGCCACGAGGCGTCTGATTGGTGAAAGGGAGCTGCGGAAAATGAAACCATCGTCAGTCCTGATCAACACCTCAAGAGGGAAGGTTCTGGACGAGAAAGCTCTGGAGAATGCTCTAATTTCTGGATGGATAACTGCCGCGGGAATTGACGTCTTCGAGGAAGAGCCGCCCGATCCGAAGAGTCCTCTCCTCAAACTACCAAATATCACGATGACTCCTCACACCGCGGCTTTCACTTCCGAGGCAACGAAAGCTCTTTGGCTCGCTTGCATTGGTGCGGCGATTGATGTAATTCAAGGAACGCGACCGCGAGCACCTGCAAACATACTAAACACCTAATTCTCTAGATCACCCGTAAAACGACTCAAATTCCTTCCTATGTTCACGAGACCCTTGCACCGATTTCGGAAAGTGCGATTTAGTCCGAAAAAACTTCCCCCATCCGCAATTTTTGGAAATTAGTTAGGCATAAAAGAAGGAAACCTTCCGACAATGACAATCGTCTTTTTTATGGACGCCAAACTTAATAATGAAGATGCATTTCTACGAGGACTAGGTGTTTCTGTTTATGCCTGATCAATGGAATTTGAAGGGATCGTATTTTGAGACCTGTAATTGCGAAGTAGGTTGTCCCTGTGTTTTCTTGGGTCCGCCTTCGTCTGGAGAGTGCACGGTTTTGGTAGCTTGGCACGTCGATAGCGGAAATCTAGGGATTGTTAATTTGAACGGCACGAACGTCGCCTTAGCAGTTCATTCCCCGGGACACATGATGAAGACCAAGTGGGAGGCCGCTCTATATTTAGACGCAAAAGCTAGCGATTCCCAGAGAGGCGCTCTGACCCAAATCTTCGGTGGTCAAGCAGGAGGTCATCCAGCCGTACTCGGATCTTTCATCGGCAAAGTGCTTGGAGTAAGTTCCGTTGATTTCGACTACTCTGCGGACGGAAAGAAGCGTAGCCTGAAGATACCAAAAATCGTGGAGGCAGAAATCGAAGCAATTCAAGGACAAGGTGGATCGGATGTAACGATAACCAATCACCCTCTGGCGGTCGCGCCAGGCGAAAGCGCAGTTGTTTCAAAATCTAAGAAACTGAGCTACCACGATCACGGAATAAGCTGGGAGGTCTCGGAAAAGAATGGGTTCTATTCACCCTTTTCATACAAGGGACCTTAACGATTTTTTAAACCCCTAGAGAAACCTGTTCTTGGGCACGTGTTAGAAAATCCGTAGTCTCGATTAAAGAATTAGAGAGACAAAATGTCAAGTGTTTCTCCAAAATCGGCAAAGCCTCCTTCGATATTTGTTTCCGATAGAGTATCTGTTACCGTTACAGCAGTCCTCCTGGCTGCGGCTGCAATTTCATGGATTGCATCGTATTATCTTATGCCATTAATGATGATGAGCAATTCCTCGGGTATGATGTCTACGAGTGGCGTTGCTGCAATTGTATCAACGCTCTCACTATCGTCGATTGCTCTCTTTGAGCTAGTGTGGATTGTAGGAATGGCGGCGATGATGTTTCCTGCGATGATTCCAATGGTGCTATTCTATGACAAGGTGAAAACTAAGCTAGAATCACATCCGCAGCTTGCAAGAATTGCCGGGACTCCGATTTTCCTCGCTGGATACCTTGTTACGTATGCAATTCTCGGATTGGGGGCTTATCTTGCTGTCTATGGAGCTATCGTGCTTTCATCAATGTTCTCTTTACCAGTTATTGTTTCGATTATTGTACCCAGTTTGATCCTAGTCGGAACCGGAATCTATCAATTCTCTTCATTGAAGATGAGATGTCTTTCCCAGTGCATCTCTCCTTTCGGTTTCTTCGCGACTCGTTCGAGCAAGGGACTCTTCGGAGCTTTTCGAATGGGCTTTAGCCACGGCACTTTTTGTGTTGGATGTTGCTGGGCGTACATGTTAGTCATGCTAGCAGTCGGAGCAATGAGCATTCCAATTATGGCAGGCCTGGCGGGCGTGATAGCCCTGGAGAAAGTTATAGTCAGGGGATCTGTGTGGTTCAATCGGGCCGTAGCGATTGGATTTATCTCACTTGGCATCTTGGTAGGATTATTTCCCTTCATTCTTTCATTTATTTGATCCATGACCAGCCGGCACACACCGGACGCCCACCAAAACCCTGCACTAAGAATTATTTCGTAAGCAGAAATGTACAGGATTCCAAGGAAAATATGACAATGCCGGGGACTTTTACTCAAGTCAACTGTCCTGTAGTGTGGGAATCCTTTTTCTTCATCCAATCCAGCGTTCCTTTGATTCCCTCTTCGTAGCTTCTCGCCGGGTACTTTGTCCCGAAGAAATTACTGAGTTTGGTTCCGTCTAGTAGCAGGGGTTCTTCAGCAAGGTATTGCATTTCAGCGAAAGCCCGCGCTGTGCTATTGAACAATCCAAAGAGACGAACTAAGATTCGGCTTGTGCCAACCATCTTTGGCTGAAAACCGGCCAGCTTGAAAACTAGGCTAATGAAATCGCGAACAAGGATAGGCTCAGGACCAGGTACGTTGAACTCTTGACCCAAAGCATCCGGGCGTTCGGCTGCCATTGTCATCGCTTTTGCCGCATCAGAAACGAAAATGAACTCGTGCAAGGTATCGAGTTTGCCAGGCCAGCGCGCTGTTTTGTTATTGATTGCCGAACGAAATATTCCGTCAGCAATTGAAGCAGCGTTGGGACCATAATAATCAGGGAAGCGCATGATCACGCAGGGAACTTTACCCTCACGGGAGTAGCGCATGAAAGTGTCCTCGAGCTCCACTCTGATTCGACCCTTGTTGGAACAAGGATTTCTCGTATGATCTTCGCGTACTTTTTCTGGGCCGGTATGGCCGAAAACGTAGACGTTACCGGGAAAAATCATTCTAGCTTTTGACTTGCTCGCCACCTCAATTATCCTTCCATGAATCTCGGGAAGTCTCGACCAATCTGAATATGGGAGGTTCATGCAGTTGTGGAAAACCTCAATACCTTCGAGAGCCTTTTTGAGAGTAGTCGGATCTTCGGCTGAACCCTCGATCATTTCGACCTTATCCGGGTTAGTGAAAACTTCTCGTGCCTTCGATGGATTTCGCACCAGTGCCCTAACGGGTTTATTAGAAAAAGTCAACTCATTGACTATTGCACTGCCTAGCGATCCCGTCGAACCAATTACGAGCTGAACTGGCGTAGCTGACAAGATTGAAACCCCACAAAATTAGCCTATCAATCTTTCAAAGTAAGGCAACATTTCCTGTCGCGCCATACCAAGTTCCTTGAATTTGGAGAAACAAAGACGAAGTTATCAATGTTAACTGAAAGCCGGCGTATAATAATCAAATAACGAGTAGCTTTTGACTTGAAAACTCGGAATTGCGTGGAAAAGTGATCGACATTGGAATCGGAGAATTCTATTGCCTCATCACGCAATAATCAGATTGTCGGTATCAAATGGGGGCTGATCATAAATTCTCCTAATCTTTGCCGGATTCAATATTACGCTGCCTCAAATCTCTTGATTTCCGAAGTATTTCCTAAATTGGAGAACAGGAGTAACTATGATCAGTTAGTCGGAGATACTGGGGATTTAAATTGGCGATGACAACTATGATATTCAAAGAACCACAGAAGAAAAGTAGCATTGGCATTAATTCACACTTGAAAGAAGAAAAAGAGCAACTAAGTGTGATGAAAAGAGAGCTGTTCAATATGCAGCTGACTCAAAATATCTTGGGTTCTTATGGTGGAGATAGAAATACCTCTTTCGACGCAAAAATCGAGGAACTTCGAAAAGAAATTGAGTTGTTGGAACGCGAAATGTCCAGCTAGTGTTAAGCCGGATGCCGGAGAGAATTCTGGAATATCAGAAGAGCAATAGTTCTGATCAAGGAAATCGCAAAACAAGGATAGTTAGAAGTCCGATCGCCGGAGGGACGTCAACCGGTAGCTTTGCTACAACTGGGACGCTAAGCGTGGGAGTAGTCAGGTCATCACAAAAACGGGAACTTTACCGCATCTTTCGTACTTTTCAGGCGGGTGATTCACGGAAGCTTGATAATTTCGTGTCGTAATTGGATTTCTACTTGTCGAATCCCGTAATTGAAGCAATCAAGAGCAGACGCAGCGCCAAAAATCTCAATCTAGAGCGCTCACCGAGTCGAGAGCTAATCGAAGAAATACTCGAGGCAGCAATCTGGGCTCCAAATCATCATCTTACAGAACCATGGAAGTTCGTCGTGATAGCCGGGGATGAAAGGCTGCGGCTGGGACAAAGCATGGCAGCAGCTCTCAAAACAACGATGAAAACAGAAGATCCGAGAACTGAGGAAGTTCTGAAGATTGAACGAGAGAAGGCTCTCCGGGCTCCTGTCATCATTGCAGTCATTTCCAGCAAGAACGATAACAAATCCGGGAAAATTATCCATCAGGAAGAACTAGTGGCTGCTGGAGCTGCACTGCAAAACCTCTTGCTAGCAGCGCACTCTTTTGGACTAGGGGCACTCGTCAAAACCGGTCCGCATTCATACCTGCAACCAGTCAGGGAATACTTTGGATTACAAGAAAATGAATCGCTCATTGGACTCGTTTATCTGGGCTATCCTGCCGAGCCTGCCGGCACATCCAAACGTAGTCCCCTGGATACCAAAGTTGAGTGGCGCGGATTCTGATTCTCCGCGCTCACCTGTGTTCTAACGAAGTGAATTTTGGGAAGTCTAAATTTGCGCCTGGGACGTAATATTGACCATCCAGTGGACACCAAATTTGTCGGTTATCATTCCGAAAGTGTCTCCCCAAAACTGCTTTTCAAGGGGCATATTCACTTGGCCTCCCTGAGACAACCCGTTGAATATCTCGCTTAATCTCTTACTGTCCTGACCTTGAAGACTCAAATGAAAGTTATCACCAAATTTTATTTTCATTCTCGGCACCGCATCGCTCGCCATTAACGTCATCGAATCTGACTTTGACGATGCGTGAAGCACGAGATCTTTTTCTTCCGGATTTTCAGCCATCTGCGCCTCGCCAAAAGTCTGAATTGAAAGATCGCCTCCTATGATCGATTTGTAGAATTTCATTGCCTCAGCTGTATTTCCGTTAAAATTGAGATAGGGGTTGAGTGAGAGACTCATGGGGATGACAAACGCCCCTAGGGATATTTAACAACATTCAGCAGAGAAATGCAGATCTTCTAATGTGGCCGAAGATAGTTGGGGTTGACTCTTGAAATTACGTTCTAGTCTCTCGATCGCAGAGCCATTATCGTTTTGGGTTTGTAGGTCTCCTTCCTAACAACTGCAATCGATTTGAATCCAAATATCTTGTAACACCGTACGCAGGATGTTTCGTAATCTTCGTTGGCATATGGAGTGTCAAACTCGTCAGCGATCTCACTTATCGAAACGCCCAAGAAAACATCTTCTTTTTTGCACCCAAAAATTCTACAGAGTGGAGTTTCCTGTTTCGTTGATTTTGTTTCGAAACGGTTATCGAAAGATGGTAAGGTCGTTAGATATGGTACAATGGGCATATATCGATAACTTTCTCTCACACTCACTGCGATCGACCTAGCACATTATGATTTTCGAATCCCAAAAGTCAGAATAGATAGTTTGCGAAATGGGAGTTGGCGAGACAAAGCGTACAAATTGTCTGGGGCAAAGAACGTAGGCAAACGGCAGAGTCTCGTGATTCATTATCGTCCCCTCACCTAGGGAAAGTCTTTCTCTTAAAGTGTACAATTGAAACCTGCGTCACCCCTAGAGCTTCTTTGCTTATCCTCTCGAGATTCCGGAGAGTCAAAATTAGTGAGCCACAATTGACGTGCTGCTAGGGAGTCGTGGTAGTGATAGTTGTTGTCGAAGTCTCCGTCGATGTCGAAGTATCCGTGACTGTTTCTGTTATGGTAGTCGCTGTACCGGACTGGGTAACCGTGGTCGTGGAGCCAGAAAACACAGTGGATGTACCTCCCGGCATAGTAGTTGTCCTCGTAATCGTCGTACCCGGATTAGTTGTGGTAACAGTCGATCCTGAAACAGTCGTGCGATCAGTAACTGTCGACACGCTTGGAACCGTGGTGGTTGAAAGAATAGTCAGTGTCGTTCTCAAAGTTGTTCCTGCGATCGTGGTGGTTACAGGCCGTGTCACTGTATTTGTAACAGTACTGACAGGAACGGTAGTGGTGATAAACTGCGTTGACGTTGAGACCGCACTTCCTGTGGGCGTGGTCGTAACAGTTACTGTGACACCTCCCGAAGTAATCGCAATCGTTGTGAGGATAGTCAGCGTAACGGTCCCGCCGTTCTTGGAGGTGTAAACAACCTGCGTCTCGGAGCTTACCTGATAAATTGTACTAGTGTAATATGTAGCGACGCTGGTCGTGTATGTTTGATTATTTTGATTTGTTAGAAAAACCGAAATTGTGGTTTTTGAATAATTTAGGGCAGTAGAATATGTCGTGAGAGTGAGGAAAGATGAGTTGGCTTTGTCCGTCTCGGTAGTAAGAACCGTCGAGGTTAGATTAACAGTGCGAATTACAACCGATGTTTCTTGAGCCGCACTGTTGCTGCTTCCGCTGGAAAATGAAGGAATGGAAAGAGCAGATCCGACAAGTAATGCTGCGAAAGTTATTGACGCAACAATCACAACTAAGAGAACGGTCATTACCTTGGAAGATGGCAAAGTGGTGAGAAAGATTTTGGTACCATCCGACTGTGTTATAGTTTTTGCCTTAGAATTCCTGTCGTTTGTTTTTTGACCGCTTCTAGACAATCAATAAGAAACGGATCGATCTAGACAAAATCATCTGTCTTGTCGGAAAAATACTTAGAATTGGTCATTCCGTATGGCTGTTTTCACAAATATTGATCTTTTTGGGGTCAGATCGGGAAAAAGACACTCTCGTCCAAAAATCATGTAGCAAATACAATTATTCGCAATTTGTTAGGGCATAATTAACGATTCCACTATGACTCCTCAGAGCGACAGAGCCGGCACAGCGATTTCGACTAGTGCCGCGACTTCATACCCCCCATTACACCTTAAAAGAGCATAAATAATACAAAAGTCTCGGGACCCGGATGATTTTTCCTTTGAAGATCGGAAGAAAAAAGGGGAATCAAGTTCGAAAATGAAGATCGGAATTTTAAATGGCGGCGGTGATTGCGCCGGATTGAATGCCGTAACCAGAGCGGTCGTTAAAAGGGCCGAAAGTTATGGCTGGGAAGTAATCGGGATCAAATACGGGTGGGATGGATTCCTAAGGGCCGACACAATGAAGCTGACTTTTGCGGAAGTTGAAAAACTCGTCGGCGTCGGTGGAACCATACTGAAATCTTCGAGGACGAATCCGGCAAAACACCCGAATGGTTTTGAGATTATCTTACAAAATGCAAAGGATCTTGCTCTCGATTCTGTAGTCTGTGTCGGTGGCGACGATACTCTCGGAGTCGCGGCTCAATTATTCAAAAAAGGACTGAAAGTCGTTGGCGTACCAAAGACAATGGATAACGACCTGTCCAGTACTGATTACACATTCGGTTTTGATTCAGCAGTTAACGAGGCAACTCATGCCATTGATAACTTGAGGACAACGGCTGAATCACACGATCGAGTTTTCGTAGTAGAGGTCATGGGTCGAGAAGCTGGTTGGGTTGCTGCTTACGCCGGAATAGCAGGAGGCGCGAACCTTACTCTCGTGCCAGAAGAACCATTCGAAATTGGCGAAGTAATCAGGTTTGTGAGAAACCGCCATGAAAAAGGAGAAAGGGCAACCATAATTGTTGTCTCCGAGGGGGCGTCTCTTTCAACGAAGGTAGGCGATATCGAAGGCAGGAGCAGCGTTGATGAGTTTGGGCATCCACGGCTAGGCGGAATCGGTCAGTATGTTGCAGATGAGATCCAGAAAGGGACAAAATACGATACGCGCCTCTCAGTCCTGGGTCATATGATACGAGGGAGCTCGCCGACAGCTTTTGACCGGGTTCTTTCGACGCGATTTGGACTCGCAGCCGTGGATCTAATCAAAAATGGCAACTTTGGCATGATGACTTCGCTCCGGGGCACTAAAATTGTGGCGGTAAGCCTTGAGGAATCCACTTCGAAACAGAGGCTGCTCGATCTCGAGGTTTTGAGCAGTATGAAGAACATGTCATATTGAGCGGAACTAAAAAGTGCTCTAAACCCGATATCTCTGTTTCCTACATTCTATCTCCCTTTTGGATTTTCTTTTTGCGAAAACCGAGTTCTGAAAATAAATATCGGCACTGGGGAATTGGGACTTCATGTCTCAGATCCAGATTTCAGCTCCATCTTCAGGACTAAACGTGCCTTACAACCCCAAATTGTGCAAAACTTGCCAAAAAATGGCATCCGACAGTCCGCAGCCTGCGAGAGCTCTCTATAGTGATTGCGAGGAGCACTTCCACCAAAGAGTTGCAAATCTGCTTCTTACTGGCGGACTAACTATCGTCTGAGTTCACAATTATTCTCTGCTTTCCCTTTTTTTCTTGCAAAGGGACAGACGAGCCGCAATCAACTCTCGACGACAGACTCGCTGGAATAGTTCGACGCAGATTAGTCAATTCAATATAGTGGACCGGTAGTATGCGTCTTCAGCGTTTGCACCTGCCATGAAGAAGTTTGAGCTATACAAGAAACTGTTTCTGAACAGAGACAAGATTCTCTCCGATGCAAGAAAGCTTGGAGAATCACTCGGGATTACCGAGAATCTGAAAGGTAAATTCGGACTGACTGGTTCTCATTCTAGTTTTCCAGGCCCAATTGGAAAAACTGTGCTGAAAAAGATGATCGAGGAGCAACAAACGCGACGTGCTCTCCCGGAATTAGTGGATGAACTTAGGGGAATAGTCAAGGATTACTATGGAGACGAATACGATGCGGCCCCGATAGCATCGGGCGAAGCTGCGCTATGGACGCTAATAGATACCACAATGACATCTCCAATGCTTGGAAGGGGAAACGGATATCGCTGTCGCTATATCGCTCCATTTGAGCGACACGTTTCCCATCAATCAGGATTTGGACGGCCATTTCCTCCGAAGTACAAATACGTCTCTTCCGAGAGATACATAACTGCGGGCGAGCTCGGAGTCGAGGGTAAAAGGCTGACTGATCTGGACACAATTCTGGTTCCATTTGCCGGAGCCCGGTATGATGCCCATGGAATCAAATACTATCCGACCCCCCTCTTGTCAACTACTTTCGGTGAACATTCAGCCGACAAAGTAGAGGAGATCGCCGAAAGACACGCAAGTATGGTGACCGGATTTGCGAGTCTGGGTTACGACACTCCAGGCTATGGATACGGCGAGAAAAACACGGAAGGTGTTCCTGAGTTTCAGGTAAGAATCGCGAAGCTCGCGAAAAAATTTGATGTTCCGTATATAACCGATGACGCTTGGGGAATGCCGTTTATCGGAGCGGACATCAGAAAAACTGGTGCTAGCGCTGTTTTTTACAGCGTAGACAAATTGATGCGGGGTCCGCTGAGCTCTTTGATTATAGGCAAAGACGAAGTAATGGTGCCTGTGCGCCGAGCGCTCGCAATGCACAGCCATCGCTACGGTAGTCCAATGGCCTACGCAAAGGCAATGTATTCGGCATTCGATCCAGGCCGTGAGGCGATCGTCGCCCAGATTGAGATTCTAAGATCGATCCGGGATGAGCCTAAGCTCTGGAAGGCACTTGCAGATGAAACTTATCGGATTGTAGACGAAGAATTCGCCCGATTCCACTATGAGCAATTCAAGCCAGACATACTCGTTACTAAGACCTACAATAACCTCGGCGCAGAGGTGAACTACGATAGGACATGGTTAAACGATGGAGAGCAAGGCATTCCCATCTTTACAGAGGAAGATTCCTTCAGTGGAACCGCTCTAATCGAGTCTTCTCTTACTGCTATGGGGGTTCTTCCTACTATTACCTACGACGGCAACATTCTGATTTCTCCCGGCCAGGGAACGGTTGACGACAATGGAAGGCTGATAGATGAAAAAATGCGGCTTGCAGTTCAGGCATTGGTCGGATCTATGGAAATTATCTGCAAGTATTCAGATTCCGGCTAGAATTGCCCAACTATTCGAGCGTTTTGCCTAGAAACTTGGCATTCTGGCATTACTAGGGAACAATTGGATAGAAACATGGTACCAAATAGGATAATAACAGGTACTATATTCTCAATGGCGATAAACACACTTTGAATAAGACAAAAAAGACCACACGAAAAACTACAAGCAAGGCAGGTAAGACATCGGGAGGGAAACGAGGTTTCGCATCGATGTCAAAGAGCCGACGTATAGAAGTTGCCAGAAAGGGAGGCAGGGCTGCAGCCAAAGCTAGGGCACGCAGCCGATAGACCTCTTGACACTGGTCAATCTAGACAACAAAATCTAGGAAAATACACAAACAAACCCCTGCACTCAAACGTACCCCCTGACATTTCGACGCAATAGTTGTCGTCGAAATCGGGGGTGTTTATTTCTGATTTCTAATACAACAAACAGATTCTAGAAAACCAGACCGTTTTTCTGAAGATTCAGGCTTAATTTTTGTTGGATTGATACTCGCTTTCTAGGACTCGCGGTCTCGTCATCTGAAGAATCGCGTATTCGTTTCCACTATTGTCCCTAAAATTCAAACAAGGACCGTCCGGGATTTCGAATTTGTTTCCATCGGGAATCAATCCTCTTCTCTTCAATTCCGTCGACGCCTTTTCAATATCGGCCACTTCATAGATCAATCTCTTGCTTGGGGCCTTTACATGATCAGCAATCAGCAGGTATGGCTCGCCGCATAGGTCGAACGCAGCTACCTTCGCGCCAAATTCTTCGAACTCCCAGACAAGCTTTCCTCCGAGAATGTTCTTGTAAAAGGAATAATCTCCGGCATAATTCGTAGTGCCTATGTAGACGTACGCCAGTCGCTTGAACAAACCGACGTTCATCAGACATGGATTAAGATCGGGGACTCCTTTCAGTCTTGCCCATTGTCGTCATTTTCGGCCGAGCACTTTGGTGAATCGCTGCTGTGCAGTATGCATCCGATCTTTATCTGGGCTCCGTCCGCAGCAAATACATGCACGTCGAACTTCTGCCCTGAATTCATGGAGGGAACGATTACCCCGTTTTCAAACGGAATTGTTCCCGAAAAATTGAATGTTAGACACTGACCTGGATTCATAACAATCGGATTGGCGAGATCGTTCTCGATGTCCGGCTTGTTTACAAGACTAATGTGACGAGGAGCACAGCCGGAAATAGTAGTGGTCCCCGTGGTAGCTATATGGGGCTCACCAGGAATCATTACTATTTCGTGAACGCCATCATCACATTCTCTGTTCACGTCATAGCTTTCTCCAGAAACATTCGGACAGGCCCAGGTAAAGTCGCCGTGAATACCGAAAAGAACTAATCTTTCCGAGGAATTGCCAGTATTCGTTACTTGGACGCTGATTGTTGTAATGTTGCCGGAGGTGGCAAGTGAAAGAAGGTCAGCGTCAATGCTACCTTTTCCGTGATGGAGTCTGTCTCTGTCAAAGGCGCTGACTTGTTGAGTATTTCCAATTTTCCCATCTTTTCCGGTGATCTCAGTCTGTGGTTTCAGTGCAGCCGAGGAAGAGGGAACCATTTGATATCCTGAAGAGCTATTGATTATTGACGGGGAGAATTCAAGCAAAAGTGCGTTTCTTGCGCCGACAACATAAGCTGGATTCGTAAATTCTACTGTTAGCGTATTACCGCCTGTCGCTAGAGTGATCGTATTGAGGGTGCCATTAATGATGGCTTGGATTTTTGAAACTATGAACGTCGCCGAGGTCAACTTTGACCCGTTTTCTAGGCTTGAAATGGCTAGGGTTTCAGACGTGTTTTGTATCGCCATCAGATCTACTGTCTCTGAATTGCTTGCAGGGACTATCGAAAGGATCTGGGATGAAAAACCGTTAACTTGGGGTTCTAAAACCGAGAGTTCAATTTGGGAATAGGTCAAATTTAGCGAAGTCGTACCTATCGGTACTGAAGGTGGATCGGTTAATTCCAAAATCAATTGCGATCGGGTTGAGAAGCTACCACTTAATTTTTCGATGGATCTACCACCTGCGATCATATTCGCTGTTACAGCTAGGCTTGCCGCTAGTATCAGAGCCAGAACAACTCCGATTAAGATCTTTTTTCGATATCCCGAGGGTATGAATAGCTGTACCATTCGCCGAGCCACAATTCTCTGATAATGGAGAAGAGTTGCATATGGTTCTATGGTTTAGAACGAGGAACAATGATCGAATGAAATTTGGAATTGGCTTTGATCTAATGAAGGGCCTAGCAAGATACAGAACATGCAGATTGCGCTATGGGATAATGGCTCGCTATTTTGAATCGGCGAGAATTATTATCCTCCATGGCTCTCCTTTTGAATAATCAAAGAATTGGACGAAAATCAAAAATTGATTACTTCCAATAATAGTCGAAGCTTGAATGGCACTACTCTTCGAGTTTATCGTTATCTTTTCAGACAGGGAGGAAAACCGGTCGGCGTGCACGAAGTCCAAAGTAGCTTAGGTCTTAGTTCTCCTTCAGTTGCACACTACCACATCAGAAAGCTCGTTGAGGAGGGACTGGTAAAAGAAGGAAGAGGGGGATATATCGTGGACAGACTATTATTTGAAAACATGATAAGGATTAGGAAGTCAATTATTCCTCTTCAGACTACATATCTGATTCTTTTCCTTACTTCTCTCATACTCCTCCTGACGGTTTTTAGGGCAGAAATAGTTTCCAGTGAGTACGTATTTGCCATATCGGTTAATTTACTCGCAGTTGTTATCTTCTCGTGGGAGACGGCAAAGTCACTTCGACAGAAGGTACCTTGATGAAGTTCTAACAGCTAACAGGAAACAGGTGTTCGAATGACTAGTCTATCGATCTAGACCTAGGGCCATTTCAGGATTTGTTTTTCACGAGGCATCTCTATTTTCTGTTGCGGTGTGGTTTTAGTATGATCTATGCTTTTGTGCTTCTCCTCCATTATCGAAGGGACGAAAGCTATCCCGCACCTAGGACAGATTCTTAGAACTATTCTTTCCTCCGTTCTCGCCGCCCCGAAGCGATAGTCTGCATCTTCGTGATGGAGCGGACACTTCATGCGAATTCTTTCGCTTCCTCAAAGTCATAGGTATAAGAGAATTTACGGTATCCTTGAAAAGAACTTCAGGGGTTTGCTTCCGAGTTTTTCAAAGGCACTTCTCCAAATAATAGATGCAATTGGTTCCGGAAGAGATGGTTAGTGCTTCCGTTCCAAAAATTAACGAGTTCGAAGAGTCAAACACATGTACGAACATCATACAAAAAAATTCATCGGAAAAAGAAGACGTATTGTAGAGCCCTAGAGTGGGGATATCGTGAGCTTCTGCAGAGGTCCGACACGTTAGCGGACTTGCCTCACGCGTACCACATTACCCGAGATTCGCGAATCTCTAGGCCGTCTAGGATGGCTTGTATAGCACTGCTCACCTAGATAACCTTTTCGTATTTGACGCTCGGAGCGGGAATATCATGAAAAATGAATGTTTTTGGCGCACTTTGGCAGTTGAAATTGAAGATACGCGAGCTTAGGGTTGAAGAATCCGATTTGTCCGGTTGAAATCTTGTTTACTTTCAGACCCTAGATGAAATTTTCCGTTGAAAATGCCCAATGAACTTATTGTTCAAAATTTGAAGCGGAATTTAAGACCCGCCCTAAAAAGAAATCCAGAGCAATTACCCGGTTTTCGACGAGTAACCGAGGGGAGTCCAATATTTTTAGGATTCCAAAACTTTGCATTTTTAATCGTAATCGGAGCAATAGTCGCATTTAGTCTATCATAACCATTTGTTCACCGTTTTCAGAAACTAGGAATCTGTGCTTGGAAGGCCAAGTAAGATCTGAGCAATTTCCCCACAACTATGATGCAGGGATAATTGAATTATTAACACACTAAATTTGATCGCATTAGCTTTAGATCGATTCAGGCCAAAGCCCGCATGCCCTACATATTCCAAATTTCATAAATGACGACTATCTTTTAAGCGAGGCGAAGACGCCGCATTACCTCAACTAGTTATGATGTCGACTTACAGCGCATTCATAGGAGATGCTTCTATCCCTCGCCTGGGCACTTTACAGATAGAAGAAATTGAATCTGGATATAGAATAAGTGGGCAAGTTGGAGGGGACTTTGAAAAACTCGAAATGTTACGAAGTTTGGGCGGAATTAGAAGGGGCCAGGTCCAGAAAGCAAAGTTTGTTACTAAGACCGGCTTGTTGGTCAACGATACGTTCGAGATAGCAGAGTCGAGGTTCGACGAAGAAAAACTTCCTGATCGGCGCTTGCTTGTGTTTACTATACTGCTAAAACAGAAGAGCTCCTAGACTCGTTTTTCGATATCGTTGCCTATCAACGATTCGAACCGGTTCAATACTCAGTTTCTGACGGCTGTCAGAAATCTTAGTTCGCATTTCTGGCAGCGTAGTTCCTTTGAGCCTCCATGAGGAACATCCACGTAAATTCCATGAAGTTTGCACCTTGTCGCATAGACCTTCACATCTTCTCCCCTGGAAAGATTACGATACACGCCAACACTAGAGTAGCCGATCAATCTTAACGAGATCCTCTGAAGCAAGGATAGGTTTCGGCGCGTCGGCCGGATCTTTTCTTCAACGATCGATATTGAATCAAGTCGAGTCGCCAAGATGAAAGATCTAGTGAGATAAGGACGGATCGAGATGATACCATTTATGCCTCCGAGCTATGTACAATTGTACTAGATCCCTGGCCCCACTAGACTGGGCAATCGACTGTTAAGTTGCCGAATTTCGAGTTTCGTAGAGCTTTGGGCTCTTTTCGTCGCCGTAACCGAGCCCGAATAATTCAACGTTGTTAAACTCCTTACCAGAAAGGATTCCTTTACAATCGATGATCTTCAGCTTACGGCCTTTACGCGTTATTGAATTCCAGTCGAAGTCAGAGTATAGCTTATGGTCTGTTGCGATGATAGCTATATCAGAATCCGAAAGTGCTTTTTCCAAATCATTCGTCAAAATCCTACCTAGCTTGGTATCAGAGTGAATCAAGGGATCGTGAACTGTCAAATTAGTCATCCCTTTTTGTATTAGCGAATCAACTAGTCTATACGTTACAGACATCCTTGAATCCGCGATCCCTCCTCGAAAAGCGAGGCCCAGAATTGTAATTTTCGTACGCGCGTTTGCCCCAAAGTTCTCCAAAAGAGAGTTGACGAGATAGTCAACCATTGAATCGTTAATCTCCCTGGAATCCTCTATGATCCTTGCAGCTGACTTTTTCACAGACTGAGCGACAAACCATGGATAAACTGGAATACAGGCACCACCAACGCCTAGTCCCGGCATGTGGAGATGACAGAAAGGTTGTGAATTCGCTGCCTCTCGAACGGACCAGTAGTTTACCCCAAGCTCATCGCTCGCCATGGCGAGCTCGTTTGCTAGGGCTATATTTACGTCTCTGTAAACTCCTTCAGCTAATTTTTCGAATTCTGCAGTTTCCAAGTTGGGCATCTTGATAACTCCTTTTTCAGCAACTTTTGAAAAAAGCGACTCTGCTCGCTGCAGACTTTTTTCGTTGATTCCGGAAATTATGGCAGGATATCGCTTTTCAATATCTTCAACTGCTCTTCCGACGAGAATTCTTTCTGGGCTGTAAATTACATCGAAGTCTTGACCGGAGATAAGACCGCTTGAGCTTTCGAGAATCGGAACAACAACATTTCGGGTAGTGCCTGGCGGGACTGACGGACAGATCACGACAGCGTCCCCCTTTTTCAATGAGGTTCCCACAGACCCCGTAGCACTTTTCAAAAAAGATAGATCAGCACGTTTTTCCTGATTCAATAGGTAAACGGGTACGCAGACGAATTTCACTGTAGCCTTGGAGTTGGATGAGTGGTCAACGCCCTGAAGTGTAAGCTTCCCGGAAACGAGGCCTTTATCGAAAGCTTCTTCGACAGCATCTTCGAAATCTATCGATTTGGGATTCCTGAGACTTTCAATTCGTTGGATGGAAACGTCGTAACCCTCTACCGAAGCTCCGGAGCGCAGCCAAGCGGCGGCGATCGAAGTACCTACAAATCCGAGACCGAAGACTGCAATTTTGAGATCTTCCTGCTCGTTATGGACCATCTGCAACAAATTTCCAGGTTAGGATTGGACATTTCTTCTGGAAATAGTTTCCGCAAGGTGTTGGACAAGGTAGCACGTCCGCAAGCAAAATATTTCTGGCCATGGTCTGGTCTGTAATTTATGAGGGTAAGTTGAACAAAAAAGCCACTTTGAGACCCGAAATCAGGCTTTGATCGAGGCTTTGAAATCTCTGACATAACGATCGATGATCAACGAAGACGAGTTGCCTAATTTCAACTTCGAGTCTTCGCGCCAGAAGTCGATCCGTCTCTTTTCTACTGGTCGAATTCCAATTTCACCCTCGATTTCTACAAGAAATACTTCGTGTAGGCTCCGCAATTTTTTGTCCTCCGGCTCGTCAAAGGAGAATAGATAACGACAGCTTTTGGTTTCGAGGCCCAACCCATTTCCTAGTTCGCGAATGACTGCGTCTTTCCTGCTCTCATCTTCTTTTACGCCTGCCCCTGGAAGGAGGAAGAGACGATTTGTGCTCGAGACAACCAATATGCCCCTTCCGTTCTCAATGATCGCAGTTCCGCGCTTTCGAACGATTTGGCGTTCTGGCACGATCGAAGCGGATTTCTGCCATTCTAGCAGACGAAGCTCATCCTCGTCCGACAAACGTTTGATTTTGACCGCGTACCTAACCCATGTAAAATTCGCCCGGTTTTCCTGCACTTGCCCGGGCTCTAGGATATCCTTGCGCATTTGTTTTGAAATATCAATATCCTTTTTCAGAAGATTCAGAACTAACGCGCGCCGGGTAATGCTCTCGGAAAAAGAATCTGTTTTCCTTCTGACCCTTACATTTACTGGAAACAGCCAGAGTTCGCAAGACTCGCCAGAGATCTTGAACGCCGCGGAGTAACCATAGCCTTCAACTTGCGCGTCTACCGATACACTGTGTTTTTCGTCGCCGATCCAGCTCCGGTATAGCTTCTCTTCTCTGGGCCTCCAAAAGAGGTTCAAACGGGATTCTTCTCAGGGAGACAGCTCGCGGTTACCAGCACATGCCGAAGGTCAGGCCGCTTCTGCCACCAGCCATTATCGCAAGCTAATTGCCATAAAGAAAATTGTGAATTGGGAATCGAGTTCCGGACTAGTGAAGCGAGATCGAGTCTGCCTCTGCGATCAAATCAAAGGCAAAACTGGGCCGATCACTGGACTTGAAGATCGAGAATCTGTTCCATCGTTCTGAGTGAGTTCTGATATGTAACGAGCCCATTCCTCAGGTTGTCTACTCCCTTTTCAGTCAGTTCATAGGTTACGACACCTGGGGAGTTGGGTGAGCGTGTTGCGATAACCGACTTTAGTACGTGGACCTTTTCCAGGAATTTTAGTCTCGGATACAAAGTGCCAAAGCTTATCAGAATACCAAAACGCGCATTGAGATGTTTTCTGATGCTGTAGCCGGTCAATCTTTGAGAATGCAACAAGGATAGAATTTGAAGATCGACAAAGGCCATTCTCCAGCTCCTCCGAGACGGATCTGATTCTCGGGGATCCTGGCCTATCATTGCGGCGACTGCTAAACTCTTTTCTTCTACTAGGACTGCGGGGAAATTGCTTGTATCCAACATCATATTTCATTGCACCTCTGAAGATCTATGATCTAAGACTAGAAGAATACTAGAGTACTCTTAAAGCTGGATAATTGAACAAAAATTCGACGAAATACCCATAGGTGCAAAGTATTGCAAAAAATTGCAAAATTCGCCGCTGGTCGGCATCGATCTATTAGACAAGCAATTACCAATGTTCAAGGCTGTTAGTTATTAGTTGCATTTTTTCACAACATCGTTCAATGATAGATTGTGAAAGAGGAGTAATGTTTCCAGTTGTTTTAACCAAAGAGTACCTGCTTTAGCATTTAGGAATCCTTCCGGACTTGAGATCGTAAACACATGATTCCTGATTGTCATTGTTCGGGCCAGCCTGAGCAGAAAATTTCATGTGAATATCGTCAACAATTCAAAAGAATTTAGAAACTAAAGTCAAGGTAGATACCGGGTAGATGGGCTTTAATCCGTACTACGACTCCGCGCGATTATTATTTCGAATCTACTTTCCTCCATAAGAAAGGGCAGGGTGAAACGATCTCGTCGGGAACAGGAGAATCAGAAAATAGGAATCGAAGGGCAAGCCAGGTTCGATTAAACGATCTGAAATATGACCTGATGGTTCTGAATCAGGACCTCAGCAAGGTCGTGCCAACATCTAGACTGTCTGAAGAGTTGAACTCTAGAAAGACGACCCTTCAGGACGAGATATCCAGATTGGAACAGCAGCTTCGTTCAAAACCGCAACCTCAATCAGAAAACCAGGAACAGGGGGACATCAGAAAGGTAAAAGATGAAGATGGCCAGGTCAGGATCTGGTCATCGTCTTCGACGTCAAGTTCTTGAATTTTCCGTCATTTGTATATTGATATTGCTTCTTCAAAAATTGCCTTCTCTCGATCGGCTGCTACGCTGATATGACACTGTTTAGCCGTTTCAAACCCATTCTCCCCGTACTTTTCTGAGCTGCTTTGAATTGATTTCAGAATACATTCGGCTGCTTTACGATCGTCACCGGCCGGAAATGTAAAACCGTTCGACCCGTCCACGACAAGCTCGGATGAACCCGCACCTGTGCTTACAACAACAGGCTTTTTGTTCAGCCAGCCTTCGAGGACGCTCAGACCGAATCCCTCCGAGACGGATGTAAGCAGCACCGATGAAGCAAGCGAATAGGACGCCTTCAATTCATCGTTCGAACTGTGCCCGAGAAAAGTCACGGAATCCTCCAGTTTCAAGTCGCGCGCTAGACTTTCTAATTCTGCCCTCCATAGCGCCCCTTTTCCATGCCCGAGACCACCTTTTGAAGACGAAGAAAAGCTGCCGTTGCCGATAAAAACGAGTCGAAACTTGCCTTGGTTCTTGATGTGAGACAATGCCCTTATTGCAACGTCATGCGATTTTATTCGGTCCATCCTTGCAACCATAAGCAGTAGCTTTTCGTCCGGCTTTAGTCCGATCTTGCGGACAGTCTCTTCTACGCCGCTTTGGGTCGGGCGGGTTTTCCAAGCGTCCGGATCGAGGAATGGATAAACTTGATGGGCTCTTCCTCTGTAGGCAGATTTGATCAGTCCCTCAAGATCCCTCCTTGTACTTACCACTACAGCGTCGAATCCCTCCATCCATTTCAAGACTGCTCTATGTGTTAGAAAGGGTAGCCTTTCGGGTACGAAGGGTACGTGCCAGCGGATGACTGCAGGTGCGGGAGGGCCTATCAGTCCTCCAGAAATCAACAATTGAAAATCCTGTACGTAAAATACATCTGTCTCTCGCCAGTGTTGAAGCATTGCTTCTGCGTTGACCCAGTTGAACGTGACATAAGCTTCGTAGCCTTTCTCAAAAATGGACGCGGTTGAAAGTCCGTGAAGTTGCGACCAGAGCTCCTCTTTGAAAGTCGTATAATCTCTGAGAACTTGTTCAGGAATTTCAACATGGGAGACTGACACATTTCCTATTCTTACATTGGGAGGATACTCAACACCCAGGCTGACCCAGCTCGCTCCAGAGAGGTAACCTTCGCTGAGCATCTTCTTGAGCAAGGGATACACCATCGCCGTAACTCCTCCTGGAGAAAAGTCATAGTCCTCACCTTCGGCTAGATCACTGATGTCTACTGGATCAGAAAGCCAACCGTATTTTTCCAGTAATTCCCGATAACTAAGCTTGAACTTTACGAATGGCGTCTGGCTATTGATGCAGATTCTCATTGAAAGGCAGATTCACTTTCCAATTCGGGAAATCGAATATCTGCACTTTGAAACGGCCTTCACAAAAAAAGCTATCAGAGGTGGATATCAGCGCCGAATTATGCGCCAATTGTCCTTCGCTCTAGCTACTTACCATTTCCAAGAGTGGCTAGCTCCGCTCGAAAAGTCTCTTCCTCCGCTTTTCCGTAAGAATAAGAAGACAACTGCTCCAAGCACTCCCACAATTACGGCGCCAACCAATGCAATTAGCGTTAGATCAAGTTCGAAGGAGGCCGCGACGTTCATTGGAGAACTTACAGACAAGAAGAATGAGGATGCCGAAGATGACGAACTACCATTGCCAACACTCCATTGCCCCGGCGAGTAAAACGAGGAATCGGAAGAGGCTTTTAGCGAGACATTAGTATCGGGAGGCACGTACACGGTGGTTGTCGATCCTCCGGAAACCGACCCAGAGTTCGAGCCGAATGAATAGTCCACGTGTCCATTCGCCGCCGAAGTAATTGCAAGTGAGGAGTAAAAGACCGCGGTTTCGTTTACCGGGCTATTTACAATAAAACTCGTTGTGCTCTGATTGATACTCCCTGCGTTACCATTCCACATTTCAAATCGCCATCCCTGGTTTGCTAGAGCCGTGACTGGAATGCTTGTGTTGGCGTTGAACCAGCCGTTTTTCGCAGAGACAGAACCCGCCAGAGGAGAGTTTTCACCAATAGTTACATAATATTGGGCTGAGTAAACGGGGGTGATAACCCGTGGAGATGATACGGTGCCCGAAAGATTCGAGCCGAGCCATCTTTCCAAACCATTACCAGAAATGTTGCCTGAAGCTGACCATTTCAATCCTGAAACAAACCAGTAACTAGTCCCCGCCTGTGTTAGAATGATTTGACTAGCACTGCCATTTCCGACTACATTGAGCTTTGGAGGCGAAGAAGTACTGCCCGGTTGTAGCAGTTTGTATGAAGCATTTACCAAGAATTGCTCCTGATAAATTGCGTTTGATGTCATCGCTCCTGACACAACTCCCGATGAGCTCCCTGAAATTAGCCATCTATCCACAGAAGAGACCGTGAGTACTGTGGGATAACTGAAACTTGTGCCCGAATCTGCCCAAACTTTCGTACCATTCGCTGTTACGCTCGTTGTAATACCGCCTGAAGTATAGTTCACTTTTGGAGAGATGGTTAATCCTGATCCACTAGAATTGTTTTCGGAACCAAAACTAAACCCGACAAAATACTGATGGAAGTAAGTCACATTTATTGAAGTGGCTCCAGTTGCTTCGCCCTGAGTAGGAGAGGTTGTTATCCAGCGCTGCGTCGAAGAACTATTCAACGCAGATGAGATCTGCCAAGTAGAGCCATTGTCCAAATAAATAATCTGGGGGGATGAACCGAGAGTTGCCTCTTTTTGGATTCCGTTGTAAACGTAGTTAATTCTTGGGGAAGATGGAGAAATGTTATCACTCGTCGAGAAGCTGACACTAAACGGATCGGCTAGTTTTACGGTGAGCGAGAACTGGATTGAGTCACTTCCATTGGGCGCAGTTGCGAGAATAGTAACGTTGTACTTTCCTGGGGGGGTCGAAAACGACGTTGAAATATTGAAGCTATCTGTTGTTGGATTAAGCTGCGCAGTCAAAACATTGTTCTTCCAAAGAGCGATTGTAGCACCGGGCAACCCAGTAATGGAAAGACTGACAGACTCGTTGTTACCTACAATTTTAGCGAGATTTGAAACAGAAGTGCCCTCAGTCAAGGACTCTGAATAGGAGGCAAGTGAAAGTGTCAGCACTGAAAACTTTCCGGTAATACGCCCTGAACCACCAATGATTGCTGTCGTACTCGATGAAGTGAAATTTCCGAAGACGATTCCGGTCGAATTTGCTACCCAGCTCGAGAAAAGATATGGACTCTTCGGACTCGCGGTCAAGTTCAATGTTGTTCCAGAGACGAACCAGCCCGAGGTTGAGGGCAAGACGGTTCCAGATCCGTTGGGACTGACTCCAAAACTTACCTGATACTTATGCGTGTAAGAGATGACCATCGTCTCCGGGACAACTATCGTTCCGTTTGGCTGAGAAGTGAGCCACACTTGAGAGGACGAAGATCCGTTAAGTGGATTTGTGATCGACCAAAAACTACCTTGATCCAATAGATATAATTTAGGCGTGGTGGTGAGAATTGTGCTCTGGGGATTCCCGTTAGTAAGGTATCTCAGCTTCGGCGCAAGTGATCCGGAACTGCCGCCGATGATGTTGTAGCTCATGGTCATGCCGACAAGGACATTGGAGCCGGTGACGAACTCGTATGCATCGGATTGTTCTGATGTTCCGTTCACGCTGAAAGTCTGAAATTGATTTGGATTCGAGTACGCAATGTCCGCTGACGAAGCGCCGAAAAGACTCTGATTTGTATTGACATTGTATTCGTCGATCCACATGGTTGCTGCGTTCAACCCCACGTTTACATTACTGTAAGTGACAGCCGCTTCGGTTCCGGTGTATGGCAGGGCGTGATATTGCTCCGTCATCAAACCTGAAAAGAAGCCGATCGGATTGTTCGAAGTTTGGAGTCCGACAAAGATCGCTCCTCCAAACGAAGAATAGTTTGCCCAAGAAGTTGCTCCAGTGTTCCAGTCTTTGGAAGACATTATGACTCGGTTATTCGTAAAGTTCAAACTTAGGAGGACTTCATCTCCCTGATTTATCTGACCCGAATAATTCAGTAGTCCGCCTCCGCCGTTGGTAGGGTAAACAGATCCCCCGGTGGAATTGAAGACTTCGTATAGGAACGAGAATCCACTAAAATAACCACCGCTATCTACTGGCCAGTCATAAGCTAGTCCTACCTGGTACCATTCTCCCTTGTCAGTAAGGCCATTCAAAAGATAGGCGGGACCATATCCATCTGAATCGGTTTGTTCGACCGCCGTAACATTGTACGCAAGGGACCCCTGGTCCTGCGAAATAGTCAGACCGAGCTGCTCGTCCCAATTAACCGGCGGAGGAGTTGAGGCAATATTTGCAGGCGCGGATCTGAGGCCTTTTCCGGTCGGTGGAATCTTAAAAAGTGGATGCGCTTGCGAGACGGTTGCATGATTATGCGATAGATTATTGTGAACAATGTTTGTCTGCGACCCATTGAATGCCGCGACTGTATCACTGGATGGAATAACTAGCAAGCCCCCGAGGCAAAGCGAGCCGACAATAAGAAAAATTCGTCCGTAGGTAAGAGAATTCGCTCTAGGTAAGAACAATAAAAAAATCGCTCTCTCATGGGGAAGAAAGTTGCTAGAAAAAGGGTTATGAATTTCGAATACGGTTCTTACGTAAGTGATCACCATACAGGAATCAGGAGCTGTCCACAGCCAAAGTACTTAATTACGTGAAAGTTTTCACCTGGCAATCATGAGAGACGACCTCCAAGTATCCTGTCCTGAATGCTATGTCCCTAATCAATTGACGGCTGTGCCCCAGACAATCAAGGCGTCACTAAGAAAGCCAGGATCGGGTGAATTTGAGGAAAAAACGATCAGATGCTCTAACTGTGAAGAGCCATACACTGTCTACCTTTCTGATCCGCGAGAGTAGAATAGTATTCGGAACCGGATATATCTTCAAAAGTTACTAACTAGGATAAATCCCGGCGACGATGATGTAACGATGCATCAACTGGATCTCGGGTGAAAACATTTTGTCTCAATCTGAACTTGTTGAAAAGGAGCTTGATATCCTGAGCTGCATAGACAAAGCGTTTTCTCGATTCGGTCCGTCAGTCGCAAATGTCGTTTACTGGAAATTCAGCTTTACCACTAAATTAGGAAAAAACCAGATTCAGCAGCGGCCGGATTTGTTTTCTAGTACCCTTAGGGAGATCTTCAGGGACGGAGCCGGAGTTATCGAGCAGGCAATAATCAACGAATTGATAAGCAAGTACAACTTACCCAACCGCAACTACAAAGACCTAGAAGATACGGTGAGCTCTATCAAAATGAGAAATGTGTCTAAGGTACTCTAGAATTCTTTTTTTAGATCAACTTAAGACGATAGCATATCCCGATATGTCGTTAGGGCACGCAGTAGATATTCATATACTCATTTTGATTATACATCGGCTCTCATCATATCAAACTTAATAAGATGTGGAGCCCTGCTCCGTACCACGCGTCCATGTCAAATCCCTCCGATTCGGACTTAACTTCCGGAACGAGGAATAAGGGAATTTCTAATATCAGCGTGGATGTTAGAACTAATGTTCCCCAGTCAGCTCAGCGGTGGTTTTCTGAGGCCATTAACCGACACAACTTGACTCTGTTAGCCATGATTTCCGCCTTTTTGGCCGGAGTGGACACGTTTCAATCCTTTTACCTGCAACGAGTCGTAAATCAGTTCAATGAAGCAAACCTGCTCCCGCTAAAGTTCTACAACAACGGGATCTTAGGTTACTTGCTTTACTCTCCGATCGACTTTCTGGCGCTTTACGGGACGCTGACAGTGCTTTGGATATGGGCTTCGTACTTGCTCTGGTATTATAAGCGATTTGTCCTTCCCCGATTGAGCTAAGTCGCCAAGCTTTGCGCTTATATTAACGCCTCAAATTGCCGTTTTCAAGAAAATTAGACTATCCGATTAACGAGTTTGTACCTTCAATCCTATCTAGGATATGGAAATAATCCCTTTTTGCATTCGAAAAATGCCTCAAAGAAAGATTAAACAAACGCAACAGCAAGTCACAATGCAGCAATTTTGCGAATTTTGTGGCACGCCCATGGCTAACGATGGTGGACTCGTCGGCAGAAGAAAATATTGCTCAGAGCGATGCAGTGGTACAGCAGCTCGGCGAAGAACTAGCGCCAGACTCGGGATTCCCCCTCCGAGATCAAGAATATCCAGACTTTCAAATCCACTTTATTTCAACTAAGGTCAGACGGAATCCTCGAATCGAGGGGACCGTCTTCAGTTCTTATCCCTCAACGACGACCATGGACAGCGTCGTGCGAACATTGGAGAGAGTTCGCAATTTGTGAGTGATGGTCTCCTTTACTTTTTCTAAAGAGTCACCTTCTACTCTGACGATTATATCATACGTTCCATAAACCAGGTAGGCTTCGGTCACGTTTGCTATGCTTTTTATCGCTTTTACCGCTTCGACCTCCGAGCCCAGCTCCGTGTTGATAAGGACGAAAGCTTTCGCTGTCATGAAAACTCAGAGAAGCTTCGGGGATTAAAATGCTACTGGAAGAAAGTCTACTTGGCTGCTGACCGGGCACCGCAAGCTTCGCAGACGATCGTTGTCAGCTGTTTTTCTTTTTCCAGATGAGTATCTGGGCTGTTACACACGGGGCAGATGACTCGCTCCTTCAGGTATCTCTGCAAAAGGGCCGAGAATGAATGCTTGTCTGGCCGTCCCATGAAAATCGCCCTGCCGTTCTCGATTGAGGCATTTATCGCGAGCTGACTCCTGAAGTAATTCAGGAACTCGTTTGGGTCCCGTCGAAGCAAGTTTGGAAAATCAATGAAATTGATCCAGTAAGTCTTTTTGCCCGAAACCATCGTCCGTGGATCCGGAAGTTTTAGACGGTCTTCTGAGCGGGAAACGCCCTCTGGCCTCGTAGCTCGCAATCGGGCAAGAAGAGCATTGTAATCCTCCTTTGTTTGTTTTACTTCGGACATAATATTGTATTATCGTCTTCCCGCCATATTTGCTTAGTGGTTTGAGGATAGAATCGGTCGGTTTTTTGGGACAGGAGCATTAAATTCGTAGAAAATGACGAACCGTTCTATACCTGATCCGTCATAATTTTCTTGAGACTTGTGATCGTCACCAACGCGTCCTGAACGACCGGTGCGGATTTGAAGGTTTGAATAATGCTCTTCAAGTTGTTTTTTCTGTCCTTTCCTTTTCCCACGTCTTCAAGTAAGTATTCTACGCGCTCAAGTCTGTTGTTTATCTCGTCCAGATCCATGGGCATTCCCTGCTGAGCTAACGTAACAAGACTCTGGATTTTATCTGCGGAAAAGTCCTGAAGATTTTTCTTTGATTCTTCAATTTTCTCCAGTTTCTTCTTCTCCTTTTCCTCGTCCAGTTTTTCGCCCGGCCGAGGTCGCCTGCTGAATTGAATGAGGATACGAATCGCTACGACGTGTGAAATGGCATCGCTGACATCTTCTTTGAAGGACATCTGGATTTTTCCTCTTTGAATACGGAGTTATTAAACCGTGATAAGGAACAGGGAATTATCGCGGGCTTCGTGTAAATTAGGGAATGAAATGATTTTCTCCCTTTGATTGGAAACCTCTTTGTCGGTTTGAATACTATTGTCGAATTACAAAACACGTGCTTGCAAGATCTGAGATTGCATGTACGGTTCGAATGGAACTTTGGTACCTTAAACCGGAAATGATCCTCTGGTAGAGCCTTAATTGCGATGTTAAGCGGTATACCTCATTCGATTACCGTTAGCAAATTTCTTCAAGGATGCGGCATTTTCTTCTTTGGAGAGTTTGCCTCCATCTCCCTTTTTTCCTGAATTTCAGCCGCTAGCTTTTCAGCATCTCTCTTTTGATTTGCTTTTGAATAGCTGATAAAGTCCAGATTGAAAAGTGAGGCAATCGCTGATCCCCGTACTTCGTCGCTAACGTCGCGACTTGCTTTCTCCAAAGCATCACGAGCCCCTTCGTCACCGATGGCTCCCAGCGCAGCAGCTGACTCATGTCTCACGATTTCCGACGGATCATTTAGAGCGGCATCGACCAAATACGGCACGGCACTTTTTAGCCCCATCTGCCCAAGTGAAAAAGCTGCTTCGTGACGAATTAGCGGGCTCGGATCATTTTTCATCACGTCCGCAAGTACCGGTACTGAGCTTTCATCTCCAATCTCGGATAAGACGGTCACTGCGTGCACTCTTATGACCAGAGATGGCTCGTTCTGCAAGACTCTGTTGAAGTACTCGGCGTTCTTACTTTCGTATTTTCCTTCCATGCCTTCAAGTACTGCGAATTCCTCGTCTCGATCGGGTCCAGCAATTCTTTCAGTATATCTCAAAACAAATCACATCAATTTTTTGGAATTATTATCTAAGATTATTTCTTTTCGCAACCATTCAAACAA